>OHFL01000707.1_pt1 | contig 19575 bp, 8 predicted proteins | sample 1567491 | NCBI WGS metagenome assembly OHFL01 (sample SAMEA3879539, study PRJEB24766) | human gut metagenome | biome: human-associated habitat; feature: feces | place: USA | collected 1985/1987 | reverse complement strand
ACCATGTTTTTTATATTGATATGTGCCTTTATACCCCTTATAATTCTATTATATTCCCAATTTTAAGAGAAAATATTTATATTTAATATACATTTATTAAGAAAAGAGAGTTGATATGAAGTTAAAAAAATTCGAACAACAGCCAAAACACGTTGACAATATTCCAATTGAGGCTATTAATCTTGATTCTGAACAGGAACAGCCGCCAAAACCTGACAAAGCTGTTGGCAAGAATGTATTCCAGCCTAACAGCAAATACTTTACAATTGTTATATATGGTCTGCTTTTTGTGCTAGGTGCAATTCTTATATATAAGTTCATTGGTAACTGGCCTGCAACCGTCAAGTCATTGGGCAATATATTCCATATACTGTCACCATTTCTTATTGGTGGCATGATTGCGCTTGTTCTTTATCCGTTTATCAAGACCCTTTATAACAGGTTCTTCATGGGGGTATGCCATATCAAGTCCAAGAAAGCCGCCAAAATGCTTTCAATTCTTGTTGCTTACCTGATAGCAGTTGGCGCATTTGCAATATTAATAGGCTTTGTTGTGCCTCAGATATACAAAAGTATTACAGAGATTGCCAATCAGGCTCCTGTATGGTACGAGAATATCCGCAACTGGTTTACTGAGTTTGAAGATAAGCACGCCAATTCTTCTATTGATTACAATTTCATTAATCAGAAGATTGAAGATGCTCTTCCTAAACTTGTTGACTACATGACTGATGCACTTACCAATATGGTTCCTTACATTCTTAATACATCCATGGCCATTCTTTCGGGTGTGTTAAACCTTGTTATTGCAATTATCGTGTCCATCTACATGATTTCTGATAATAAGAATATCTTTTATCATTTTAAGAGATTTTTATATGCCGTGCTTCCTAAGAAAACAGCAGACAATACACGCATCATCTGTAAGAATTGTGCAAGCATTTTTATTAATTATATTATCGGCAAATCATTTGACTCAATTATTGTCATGATTATCTGCTTTATTATCATGCTGATTCTCAAGCTGCCTTATGCAGTGCTTATAAGTGTGATTGTCGGAATAACTAACATGATTCCGTATTTCGGACCATATATCGGTGGCGTGATTGGCGGTGTGATTATTGTTATCGCAAGCCCTATCAAACTTATCATATTTGTAATCATGATTGTCTGCATCCAGCAGGTTGACGGTCTGCTTATCGGTCCTCGTATCATCGGCAGCACTACAGGTCTTAAGCCTGTATGGGTTGTGTTCTCAATAACCGTAGGTGGTGCGTTGTTTGGCGTAATCGGAATGTTCCTCGGAGTTCCTGTATTTGCCGTATTAAGCTACCTGTTAAACATCACAGTGCAGCATTTTCTGGACAAAAGAAAAGTCACCGTGCAGCCTTATGACTCGCCCGATGACCTCTAGATTATTTCTTGGTATTAAGGATTCTCACGACATCGTCGACGGAATTCTTAAACCTTACCACTCTGTAATTCGCACCTTTATGCACATACATCACTTCTGATACTTTCCTTGCAAATGCTTTATTCTTCACAACATTTCTCCCAAAGCCTTTATATAGTATATGCATTTATTATTAATGATTTCTTACCGCAACAAGTTTACATATAGGATTGCCCATCTGTGAAAATCTTGTCTCATACTCTGTCATTACATTACCCTCGTTAAGTACAGAGTCATTATGTAAGTCAAATGTTACAACAGGAAGCTCCCAGCCTGCCTCTTTAATCTCTTCTAATGAAAAATCAAATAAATCTTTATTATCTGTTTTGAATTCCACCTGTCCGTCCGGCTTTAATATAACATCATATCTTGCCATGAACTGTCTTGAGGTAAGTCTTCTCTTCGCATGTCTGTCTTTTGGCCATGGATCTGAAAAATTAAGGTATATTCTGTCTACCTCTCCCTCTCCAAACACCTCACATATTGCCTCTGCATCCATTCTGATGAATCTTAAATTAGGAAGCTGAAGCTCATCCTGTTTCTCTACAGCTCTTAAAAGCACGCTTGAATACTTTTCAATACCCACATAATTAATATCAGGATTATTCGCTGCCAGTGTTGTTATAAATGTGCCTTTACCCATACCAATCTCAATACGGATTGGATTATCGTTACCGAAAACCTGTGACCATGTGCCTTTCATCCCATCTGGCTCTGTAAACACATATTCATTCTCTATCATTACTTCCCTTGCTCCGGGTACATTTCTAAGTCTCATACGTTACTCCTATCTTTTATTTACTCAATCTCCCTGAAAGCATATGCCGCACACAGACATATCCGAAATCTGAGTTTCCTATATATTATTTACCATAAATATCACTTTTTGCCAAGCAGGGTTTACTTATGGACAATCCTAAGCTAAAATATAATGGTATATTATATTAATCGGAGGAATTATCCATATAATGAAAAAACATTTTCTTAAAGGATTACTTATAAAGATAACCAGCGCAGTATCTGCCACGGTATTAGCATGTTCTGTATTTACCACAGATGCACACGCTGCCGCATATAACATAACCTATTCTGAAACAGGCACTGCTAATACTGAAGTTTCATGGCCTGATGCCCCAGAAGTTAATTCCAGCAGTTGTATTCTTGTTGATGCTGACACAGGCTCTATTTTATTCGAAAGAAACTCACATGAAAAATGTTATCCTGCCAGCACAACCAAAATTCTTACCGGTCTTCTTACCATTGAGAACTGCAATATGGATGATGTAGTAACATTTTCACAGGCCGCAGCCACTTCCATCAATATATATGAGGATGCTAATTTAGGTTGTAAGGTTGGAGAACAGTTTACTGTAAACCAGCTTCTCCATGGACTATTATTATACTCGGCCAATGAAATGGCCTATGCTCTCGGTGAGCATGTAGCCGGCTCCATAGACGCATTTGTTGATATGATGAATGCCAAGGCAAAAGAACTTGGTGCTTTGAATACACATTTTGCCAATGCAAGCGGATTATATAATACCAACCACTACACAACAGCATATGATATGGCAATGATTGCAAGAGGCTGTTATAATAATGCTTCTTTCGTAAGCATTGATTCTACTGCTGACGCATATGTAATTCCTGCAACTAACATGTCTGCACAGCGTACAATCAGACACAGACATAAGATGTTGAAAGGCCGTTCTTACTATTATGAATACTGTAAGGGTGGAAAGACAGGATATACTGATGAATCCCAGAACACACTTGTAACATTTGCAGAAAAAGATGGCATGCGTCTCATATGTGTTGTTTTTAAGGAAGCAACAGATGATTTAAGATATACTGATACAAAAACGCTTTTTGACTGGGGCTTTTCTAATTTTCAGAAATCAACAACTACAGGAAGTCAGCTCGGAGCTATGTTTTCCAATGATAATTATTATAATTCAGCTGTTTTCTCGACACTTTCACTAAACTTCGGACTGAATGCTTCATTTATCACAATACCTAATAAAAGTTCATTATCAAATGTAACTATGACGGTTGATGATAATTATGACATGACCAATGAAAATGGTGTTATGACAACACATCTTAAGTTCCTGTACAATGATAATACTGTAGGCACAACTACACTTAATATATCTGCTGCCGGCACGGACACTGGAAGCCTGCTTCCTTATGTCAGTACAGATGTTTCTTCATCATATAAGCCTAAGACATGCATTAAAATCAATATCTGGGTAGTTGTTGGCATCGGTGCTGTTATATTATTCATTATTTATATAATTGAAGAACGTGCCAGAAGAAAACGTCAGAGAAGACATTACAACAGAAGAAGACACAGATTATAAAACAATTTTCTTTTCATGAAAAAAGAGATGGCAGCCAAAAACTACCATCTCTTTTTTATGTCTGTAAGATTAATTACTCTTTTTATTCTTTCGCATCATAGTATATATAATACCGAATCCAATGATAACCATACACATAAACCATGCCATTGCTGCTGCATATAAAGAATCTGCTGTTTTAACATCGCTGTTACCCGCATCTTCTGTCTTAGCATCATTGTTATTGGTGTCTGTCGTGCTCTGTGATGGAACTTCTGTAATGTTCTCATCAGTTGTATTTGTTATATCTTCAGCCCCTGTTGATGGCTTTTCGATATTTTCTGTTTCCTTTTCAGCATCCTTATATATGATTGCATATGTAGAAAATCTGTCTGTTGCAAATGTAATTGTATTATCTTTTTCGTTATAAATAACATTTACATTTTCTGCAACTCCATTATGGATTCTTATTACACCATAGGTTCTTTCTATTAATGCATTCTTATTAATAAGATTCTCTGGTATTACGAATTTAAATGTTAATGCTTTATTCAGTTCATGAACATCTGATTTTTCTCCATTAATAACCTTATTAACTTCAATGTTAAGAATTGTACCTATCTTTTCACTGACATTAAGCTTCTTCTCAATCAATGTTTTATCCGCAGCGCTGACTGATTTGTCTGCATTATTTACATTAATTGATACATCAACCTTTGCACCTGCTTTAACAGCCTTAATCTCATCTTCTGTAAGAACACTGTTAATTATATAATCCTTTGACTCTGACAGGCTTGTTTCCGGAACATCATCCTTCTTTACAATCTCTACCTTTATCTCTGGTTTTATCTCTTCCTTAATCATAGGAATCACAGTGATGTCTGCTTTATCTCCACATACTGTACAATGATGAGACTTGCTTCCGTTTTCTGTTGTAGTTGCTTCTTTGTCTATTGTCCATTCCGGACTATATTTATGACCTGCTGCCGCTACTGTTTCTTTCTTGCTTTCTCCGCATACTGTACATGTATAGGTCTTCTCTCCTGCTTCTGTACATGTTGGCTCTTTAGTTATTGTACCGTCATTCCATACATGAATTGTATGCTCTTCCTTAATATCATTGTAAGTAGTCTTTTCCCACTGTAATGTTGTAAGAGTAAGCTTTCCAGCTCCTGTATATGGCTTAACTTCTTTATCAAGGCTTGAAGCTGCATATAATGTATATCCACTATATGGAAGTGCACTCTTGAACTCATCCTTATCCTGAATCAATGCAACCTCACCAGCTTTGGTTGTGTTAAGAATAACCTCAGTTTCTTTCTGCTTTCCATCAAGCATATAGATTGTGTTAATTGCATTAATATAACCCGCTGCACTATCTCCATTTCCACTTATAAGTGCATTAGATATTCCTGACATGTAGCAGTTTTCAAGTAACATATGCGCTCCGCAGTTAGATGAAGCTCCATTGCTGACTATTTTCTGTGCTAATTGTGCACCTGCAGTGTTCTCTATATCAAGACGCATATTTCTTAAATCCTGCGCATCCATAATACAGTTATAAACATGTGCTGTACCATAACGAAGTCTTGGCATTCTGTCCATAGAATTCTTATAGTAATTATTAGCAAGAGTTACTGTTATGTTCTTTGCAGATGCATCTGCATCTGACTGTCCAAAAAGATGAGTTTTCTTCTGACCATAACAATAATTATATATCTGCTGATCTGTCATTCCCTCTCCAAGCAAATGCTTATAATAAGGATAACTATCCGGTGATACCTTTAACGCATTCATCATCTCTTCAAAGAATACATTATTATCACTGGCTGGAAGGAACTCACACCATGATATTGTAATATCAGTATTATTAACCGGTGTCTTTACATCAATAACGCCATCATATGCCTTATAGAAAGTACAATGGTCAATCCATATATCAGAACTGCCCTTTTCTATAGTCATATAATCCCAGTCATTACGATCATATGCTCCACTTGTATTTTCGTCCCATTCCCATAACTCATCAAACTTAATATTTCTTATGATGATATTGCTTGAACCTGTAATATCAACACATGTATGTGTAATCTTAGCTCCATTCTTAGAGTAAATCGTAAGATTGCTCATATCTGCAAGCTTAAGCATTGATACACCAGTCTTTAACAATGTTGGATGAGTGAGTGGTGCAAGTTTATGCGCTGTTATAAATGCACTGTAATCACTGAAATTATTTACTTCCTTATCACCCAGTGCAACATCTGCTGTAAGCTCAATAACTGATGCTTTTCCAGACTTTTTAACACTCTGTATTGCTTTAAGGAATTCTTCTGCTGTTCCTGCTGTGTAATAATTATCAGATGTTTCTTTTAATAATCCTCCACCTGTTACACCGCCACTCTGTGCATATCCTTCCTGCCCATACTGTGAAAGACCTGAATCATTGCCCTCAGTCTTATCATATGTATCTGATAAATACTCTTTTTCTACATATCTGTCTGAGCTTTCTGTCTTTACTGATCCCTTATATGCAGTGCCTTCTTCAGTTACTGTTGTATATGGATTCCATCCAAGATAATCTGCTGATATCATCTCTTCTGCTTTTTTCTTTGAAATCTGTCTTCTGTCAGCATTAATTACATATGCAGGTCCATAAGTTCCATATTCAAAGAATCTTGCATTTTCTGCTTTATTACCGCTCATATCTGAGTATGGTTTTTTAGCTGTTCCGCTTAAAATCTTACCCATGTAACAATTTATCCATGTAATATATGCATCTGCTCCCCATGGTCTTGCAAGATAATACTTGCTTCCTGAGCAACCGTCTTCTGAAAGAATCTGGCAATTATTAAATGTAAGTCCATATGCTGCATCAGCCGATGCCTTTGGCGCACATACATAACCAGAATTCTTGTTAGCATTGTAGCGGAATATAAGTCTGCAATCATTGAATAACGCTCTAGGGTCATTGCCATATATAAAGTCTACATTACCTGCTATGTAACATTTGTAATAATACTGTGTTCCTCCATTAGCACACAATGTATCCTGATATCCAAGAATTCTTACATTAATATAAGAAGTTTCGTCAGCATCATTTCTTAAAGCATCACACGATTCATTACTCAGTGAACCGTCACCAAGATACTTATATGTATTTTCTATTGTAAGGTTTTCTGCGGAAAATCCTTTTGCTGCTGAATTAATCAATACAGCACATCTTGACTTCATATCTCCGCCAACCCATTCTTTAGTATCATAAAAAATTCTTGTCTTTTCGCTGTCCTCACCTATAAGTGTAATGTATGGTGACTTAACTTCAAGGTGCTCTTCATAGTCACCCTCTTTAACAAGTATAATTACACGCTCTGTATTATTGCTGCTTACAGAGTCAACTGCTGCCTGTACTGTCTTATATGTAGGAATACCGTTGACTTCCTCACCATCAGTACCTTCATATGCACTGTCTACAACCTTATTGTAATTAGTAAGATATACATAATTATAAGTTTCTCTTGTTGTATTACCCTTACTGTCTGTAAAAAGCAATTCAACATCATTTCTTCCTTCTGCAACATCAATATCTGTAAATGCAAACCTTCCCTTTGCCTTTACATCCTGCTGCGCAGCCTTATTACCATTAACCGCAAGTATAACCGATACATTATCCTCAACTATTCCTTCAATAGTAATCTTTCCATTATAAACGGTATCATATGATTTCTTAGTTACTGTGTACTTTACAGCCTGATCCTCATATACATATTTGCCAATACGGTTTGTTGATGGAACTGCCCAGACAGTCTCTGAAGGATTACTGTAATTATCTACTTCATCCCCAATGTGTGAATATGCCACAACATAATAGTAATATGGCATATCTGTTGTTATATCCTTATCTTCATATGCACATTCTTTAGTTGTTGTAATTAAAGAAGCATTATCCTGTGTTTCATCATATGAATAACGATACACTTTATAAGTATCTGCCTTATTTATTTCCTTCCAGCTAAGATTAACTGACTTTGCGCTCGATGCAATACTTACAACAGGCTTATCAAGTGCAGCCATTACTTCAACTGCCTTTGCTTCTGCATAGGCATTTCTTTCCCCTGAAACACCTAATTTTCCGCATACCCTGAAGCTGTATTCGCCAGCATCACTGATAGCATACTTATATGTTGTAGCAGTAAGCTCTGTTTCTACATCCTTCCATTCGCTTCCATCCTTAGAAACCTGAAGTACATAGACACCATCACCGTCTGCCTCTACAGAATTATTCCAGCTTACTGTAATATAATCTCTTGTAGATGCAGCCTTTGCTGTTACTTCCTTAACAACAGGAGCTGTTCCCTCTGCCTTATAACAATTGTTCTGATCATAAAGAACTGTACCATCTGCTGCTGTATACTTCATATTCTGGATAGTTACCTTAACTCCTGCTAAAACAAATCCATAAGAAACTGCTGTATTCTTTACATTAGTTTTAAACAACTCATTCTTATCATAAGGATATGTTGCTGTCTTTGTCTCTCCATCCTTAGGTGTTACTGTTATAACAAGTCCGGCGTCTGTTTTTTCCATAGTAAATGTTACAACTGTACCTGCTGGAATTGTTGAATCAATTCCAGATGCAGCACCCGCTAACTCTGATGATGACTTTGAATATATCATTTTAAGCTGATCAGATTTTCTGATACCTGCTGTTACAATGTAGTCCTTATTAAATGCTCCAAAGAATATACCATTAGAATTGCTTGAACCACATTCATTAATTGTTATATCTGCTGTAAGCTTATTAGCATCACTTGTCTCCTCAAATCCATAGAAGCTTGCTGATGTAAACGCAGCCGCTCCTTGAGCTGGCATTGCTCCGCCTGTCTGTGTCATAACAAGTCTCTGGCCTGTCGGCTGTACAACAAGACCTGGCTCAGAACCGTAACCATAGGTCTTAGGCATTGCCTTCTGTTCTACATATTCAACATCCTTTGCAGGATATACAACTGATATTGACGCAATATAAGCTGAACCTGTTGATACAATCTCTATACTTCCTGCTTCTTTAGAATCATAATTATATACAGTTGTTGCATCTGTTGTTGAAGCCGCAGCTCCATTAATTGTATATAATGCATACTGTGCCTGATAAGCTGTTACCGATACAGTACACTTTCCACTTACTGGTACAGTAATTTTAGCTCCTGTTGTAAACTGTGCTGAATTAGGTGAAGCACCGTTAGGAACTAATTTTCCATTTGTTGCATCTACATACAAACCGTTATAATATCCTGTTTTACTTTGGATATTATCTTTATAGTAGTTACCATCAGCACTCTGAGCAAATGACCATTTAGTAATCTGCTCAAATACTAATGTCTGTGTTGCATCTGCTCCCTTTACTGTAACAGTATCACCTGCTGTAATCTTATAAGGCTGTGCTTCAAAATCACCACTAAGAGAAAGTGTATATGAACCATCTCTTAATTGCACAGAATCTTTATTTGCAAATATATATGTATAACCATCTTCCTTATTAGTGTATGTATATGTAACACTTTTTCCTGTCATATCCGGCTCTTCTGGAAGAGTAAGTGATACCTTATACACTGGCTTAAGTGAAACTTCAAAGTCTAATGTTGAATCCTCTGAATATGATATTCCTGTCTTTGTTGAGGTGATATCATAATCATTAGCTCCCTTAAGGTCTACACTATATGTAATTCCTTTTTCTAATTTAGCAGAATATGTATTTTTAATCTTATCTATTGTAACCTCTGGTACATATTCTGTATCATCAGTTGTTGTAAATACAAGATTAAGATTATCTGTATCATAATCATCTGCAAAACCTGTTATAGTTCCTGTAACTGTACATGTAGACAGCTTCATAATACTAAGATTAGCTGTTATGTCTGATGATGATGTACTTATCTTATGTGTTGCCACACCACTTGCAATGATATAAGCAGGATTACTAAGAGATAACTCATACTCCATTTCGGTTTCCTCTGCCGGAACTTCAACTAAATAATTGCCATCCTTAACATCTGATGTATATGTAAGACCTGTTGTCTTATTAGTTGCAACCACCTGTAAATCGGATGGAATCTCTGAATTAGATGTAACAGTTCCTGATATTGCTTTCTTATCAAGAGTCTGGCAATCGATTGATAAGGATTTGATGTATGTATTAGCAATAACATCTAATGTAATCTCGCCTTCATCCCCTGTAAGATAACATTCAATTGTTACTTTTCTATAATTGCCATCTGTATCCTTTTCATTTGATATACATTCTGCTTTTCTTAATACCTTACCACTTATTGTAATATACTTTGATAATACACTCTCCGTATCTGTACCTACATTATTCTTATTAAGAAGCAGTGTAATAACAGCCTTATCTCCATTAGCCGGCATTACAATCTTTGTTCCGGTATTTACCTGAATTCTTGTGTTAGTTACATCTGGCTGAAACTTTCCAGAAGGAGTTGCATCTACATATAACACATCTCCATCAGCATTAGTATAAGTTCCTGTAACCTTCTGTATCGATGATTTAGAATTACTTGCTGAAACACTTCCTGTATAATCCCACTCTGCCTTAGTATGTCCCTTGGCAAATGCTGCTGCAGTTTCAGCATAGCTTGTTGAAGAATCAACCTGCATTGACTTAAAATAATTACCAGAAGTTATTGTAATTGATACTGATGATACACCCTTTTCCGGTTCGCCAGTAATTACATAATTCTTCCAGCTTGTAGCTGACTGCTCTGTCACTTTAATATTAGATAAACCTGTACACTGGATATTATCAGCTGTTTTTTCATCGTATGCATTCAGTGTTATTGTACATGTCTTCGCACCACTAACAACTGGAAATGTAAGTGTTGTACCTTTATTGACCTGATAATCTCCATTACTTACTCTGTTAGTAATTTTTGCACCTTCGGCTGTTGCATCCACTAACAATTCATCTCCGCTGGAATTAACCAGTTTTCCTGATTTTCCACTTAATTCTGTGACAGAATTGTCACTATCGCCATCTGCATACATGGTATCTTTAACTGTCCATAATGCACTGGCTTTGGTTGCTGCTTTAACCGTAATGTTAAACAGCCCGTCTGGTAACGAAATACCTGACAATACTAATGCAACTGTCATTAATACTGCCGATACGCGCTTAAACCAGCTTTTCTTTTTCTGATTTTTCATAGCTTCTCCCTTTCTTGCCCGTATAAACAAACTATATTAAAATATCATATATTGTTTTTTCGCGGACCATGCAATTTGTTAAACATTAACAAATTGCAAATTAAATACATATCAAAAATACAACATTATATCCATTACCACCACTGGAATATGGCGTTTTACTCCCCCAATACAGATTTATAGTCCTTTTCACCTATTTTTCACATTTTTTTTACAAAAAATGTGCCATAACAACCAAAATTGTTATGGCACAACGCTTATATATTATTCATTATTCAAAATAATACAGATACACATCTTCAAGGTCTATATTATCGCCAACCTTCACAGCCTCTTCTGGCAGCTCATACCCTGAATCCCCTGTTAGCTATATTGTTATCTGTCTGTGTCTCATTACTGATTCCGCCCCTAGAATATGTAAGACCTGAATATACTGTCTGTGTATTCTTCATCAGCGGTTCTGATGTATCCTGTTTACTGACTTCATAGAAAGATTCCCTTAAATTCTTCAGCAATCCCCTGACGCGTTTTAATTCTGCTTTGTTAAGACTTACTGATACAGATATAAGAGTTCTTTTTATATGATTATATATCACAAAAAGATTAGCAGACACTTCATATTGCATATCCAATCCACTTATCAGCTGGTCAATAACCTTACCAGACATATATATGTTATCCCTTATCTGCACTTCTTCATCCGATTCGCATGCATCTTCAAGATACCGGTCTGCTAAATCATACAGAATTACAACAAGCTGTGATGCAGTGGCTTGCGTAATCCTATATTGAAATGTTTTTATCAATTCCTTAGTCATACATTTCCTTTCCAATACGACTACTACAGCATTATTACTACATTTACTGTAATAACTGCAATACCTGTGAAGGTCTTTCATTAGCCTGTGCAAGTATTGATGTTGCAGCCTGTGTAAGAACCGTTTCTGATGTATATGTTGTCATTTCCTCTGCCATATCAGTATCTATCATAGTTGATAAAGACTTGGTGAGATTCTCGTTAGAAACATCAAGGTTATTAGTTGTATGATCAAATCTGTTCTCATATGCACCAAGCTTCGAACGTATTTCATTAGTCCTGGTAATAGCCTGGTCTACAGTTGATATAGCCTGTGATGCTGTATAATGAGTCATAACATTAAGATTATCTGTTCCTAATGTATATGTTGTAATTGCCGGTATATCAATAACAATAACCTGATCTTGATTAGCTCCTACATGTATGCTCATTGTACCAACATCTGTAACTTCCTGATTGATCGTTTTTGCTGTTCCTGCACCAGCAACAGACGAACCATTATTGTTGCTGTCATCAAAAATAGTTCCCACTGTATTCCCTGGAACATCCAAAGAAAAATTCTTATTATTAACATCTGTTACTGTTATAACGGTTCCCTTTGTAGAAACAATTGCTGAATTGGCAAATCCTACTCTGTCTCCATTATTATCAGTGGCAATCTCTGCCTTAACATCACTTCCCTCTACGAGAATTCCATCCTTTGCAGCAGCCTGTGGTATTCCAAGCATATTTGCAAGACTTGCATTATCACATGTTATATTCATTCTCTGGTCACTTCCGTACTGATTAGTCATAATAACAAGTGTCGAACCCGCATAACTGGCTGTTGGCTCGTAGCCTGCATATTCTGTTCCATTAGCTGCTGTATCATTATTAAGGCTTGCTGTTGCAAATGCAGAGCCACCTGTAATATTAACACCATCAATTATTTTTCCCATTACTACATCCAGAGTATCCCCCTCTGTAATGTTAATACTGTAACCGTTAATCTTTATTACACCTGCCTCATCAGCTGCAATAGGAGTTGTAGCTGACATGCTGATAGTACCCGTACCTACCGCGATAGCCTGTCTGGCATCCTCTGTAACTGTAATTCCATATATGCCTGCTGTATAATTATCAGATACTGAAAGCTGATTAACTCCCTGCAGGTCTGAATATACTCTTCTTGAAAGATTACCGTTAATAAGAGACTGTGTATTAAATTCTGTCTGTTCTGATATTCTGTCTATCTCTTTATTAATCTGGTTTATCTCTTTCTGGATAGCTTCTCTTTCATCATCTGAATTAACATCATTAGCTGCCTGTACACTAAGCTCCTTTAATCTTGTAAGCATACTCTGGATTTCATTGATTGCACCTTCTGCTGTACTTATAACAGAAACTCCATCCTTAGCATTATTCCCAGCCTGATCAAGACCTTTTATCTGAGCTCTCATTTTCTCAGATATTGCACAGCCTGCGGCATCATCCTTAGAACCGTTTATCTTGTATCCTGATGATAATCTCTGTATTGATGTTGACAGATTATTCTGTGATTTCTGTAATGCATTATTGGCAACAATCGCTGCCACATTAGTTCCTATTCTCATATCTTAACCTTTCTGTCTGTCCAATTTACCTGTTCATGCTCTATATATCGGACTTTCTGTGCAAATCTTTAGCCTGCAAGCAGTTTTACAATCTGTGCTGCAATTTCATACAGCTTATCTGTTGCCACACTGTCAGCCGCTGCTTCATAAGTCACATACGGCACATCTGACGATTTTGTAATGTTGACGGCCACATTTGTAAAGCCAAATACTTCTTTTAAGGATTCTTCCATATCATCAAGAAGCTGGATTCCTTCATCTGAAACTGCTGTGTCACTGACAATGTACATACCAAGACTTTCTCTGTCAGCCTTAGCCTCAACAGAAACTTTTCCTAATACGCTGCTTAGCATGTTTACAGATATACGACCTTTATTGTCGTCATCCTGAACCAATGTAAGCTTCAGCATGCCTGTACTTCCTGAGTCTGTTATATATGGTATTCTGTAATCATGCCTTAATGCCAGATTCTTAATATATCCAATTGTTCTGTCTTTAAGTCTTAAATCCAGAAATCCCTCGTAATTGACATCTATCTGTGTATCAAGGTCTCCTGCTTTGGAAAGAACCTCCTGAAGTTCTTCCTCTGTCTCATCTTTCATTTCTTCATACATAAGTGACAGTTTTTCTTTATGTCTGATTTTTTCAATCGAATCCCTTGCATAATCACGTGTTGTCTTAACACCTCTGATATCCGGGAACTGTCCGGATTCTAAAAATGCTTTAACAGCCTGTATGTTACCACTGTTTATTTCTGTATCTGCATTTCTTATCTGCCTCAATATATCAGCCCCTGCCTGAACTGCTGCCTGCTGTTCCTTAAGATATTCCTCATAATATTGTTCCTCGGCTGCCGCATCGAAGTTATCCTCTAACTGTTCAATAAACATTTCAACTGACTGCTCTCCGATTCCGGATGAGTTATCCACATTCTTTAATGTATTCGGGGTAACTAATCCACCATTTGCCATGAATAATGCACTGTAATAGTTAGCAATTCCGCTTACCTCTGCCATTCCTGTATTCTCATCAATAACAGCGTCCATGTCATAATGCTTTCTTGAATTATATGCAGTCATAAGATTATTCATAGTGACCTCAGCTCCCTGCTTAATCAGCGCACCTGCTGCCACTCCGGCATCTCTGGTGAATATATTCATCATCTGGTATATTCCTATAAACTGCTTTCTCTGCTCTTTAGTAATACCATTGGTACGGTCAAGCTTATAAAGAAACTTTGAAAACTTCTCCTCATTATCTTTAGATGCTTTATCATTAGCCTCTGTAAGATATTCGTTGACTTCCTCAATTGAAGCATTCATTGGATTTACTCCGTCTTTTATCATATTAAGAACTGTCTCCGGTTTCATATTCTTAATAAGATTATTAATCATTGCATTAACAGATTTGACTATCTCTACATTTTCCTTTGTCATATCCATGTTATTAGCAGCCAGTACCTTTATTGCTTCCTTGTCCTCATCAGTTCCCTCAAGTCCAAGCTCCCTAATAATATCATCCGCACTTCCCTGTACTGCCTTCTTTAATGAATCACCCAAATCGCCTCTTATCTGAGTTCCGACTGCCTCATAAGTTTCATTCATCTTGTCAAACATACTGGCAAATACACGCGCAGGATTTCTTACTATCTCATTCAATGTCTTTCTTGCTTCAAGAACATCTGTATATGCAATCTGCGCTTCTTCATACATTCCATCCGCCTGTTCATATTCCATAAGCATTGAATTAAGCTCATCTATCGGAGTTGTAAGAATAGAAATGTTATTCTTGACTAGATATACAGACGCATTCGCACTCATAAGAACTCTTGCTGTTACAAGCGTGTCATACGCCTTATCTGCTGCCTGCTGTACATCAGATGCCTGATTTCTAACTTCACTATTTCCTGTGCTTACTGATGCTGCACTGTATTCAATTCTGAAGCTTCTTGCCTCCATCTCCAGCTTAAGGCTTGCTATTGTAAATGTTTCTCCTTTTGATACCACATTTGCAACATCTGAATACTCTGCCCTGTTAATAGTATCAAGAGCTGTCCTTATATCATCAATTGGCGAACCTGTAACGAGCGTATTCTCTGCCTTGCCTCCAAGCTTCATGTTATCAAGTATCTTATTAAGCATTTCATCAGGGTCAGCCTGAATCTTTTCAATATCTATCGCATCAAGCTGTGCCTTATATTCAAGATTTTCTTTAGTAACAGGAATCTGTGCATCAATAAATGCTCTTGCATCCGCAAGTGTATTATCATTAACCTCAAGTCCTGACGAAGCAATTATCTTCTCAATTCCCGGCCTTAACGCTTCAAAATCAGCGTCAGATATTGCATTTACACACCTTCCTATTGTAACGCCATCTGCACTGATACTTGATGAGGTTGCCGCCTGTGCCTGATATATTCCAGCAATTGAAGGCTCAATACCATTAGCAACCATGTAATTCTTTGTGTTCTCTGATAATGGCTTTAACTCTTTACTCTTTTCAAGTGTGCTTTTAACCTCAGCAACACTTTCATCATTGACAGCTATATCTGCTCCCTGCATACGGCTCTCGACACTTGCCGCTGTTGCTGCACTTCCAGTCACACTCTCAATCTTATCCTTAGAAACTGCTGTTCCATAATTAACATAATCATCAGAGTGCATCGCAAGTTCAATCTTAATTTTCTCAATAATATTAACCATATCATCTGGTGTAGCATCTGTAAGATTAAAGCCGTCCTCATCTAGCTTTACCGCATCAGCACCTGATAACTTCATCATCAATGCCTTAAGGCTTATCTTTGCACTGGAAGCACTCGCCATAATCTGGCTCTTTACATCATCTGCCTCCTTAAGAAGTCCCTCATATGTATTGTCAGTTGCAGCTGTCACACTGCCAGATATTACCACTCCTGCAAATGAGCCTGCCACACCTTCACTTTTAACAGCCTTATTTTCTTTATAATTAATAGATGTTCCCTGTGCCGCAACATCTTTATTAAAATTCGCGCCTGAAACTGTATATGTCATATTCTGCTGCCTTTCTTATTTACTATCTGAAACAATCACTCATTGTCATATAATAAATATTTCGGCAGATATGGTGGGATAATTGAGAGATATATTATAGCAAATAAAAAGGAAGCTAATTCAGAATTAATAAAAATCCAAACCAGCTCCCTTTCTCTATATTATTGTCCTATATCTTCGTAGCATGAACCTTAGAAACATCACCGTTAAACTCATACACAGCTATTCCATACTTATGTAAGTCAATAAGCAATGACTGCGGATATCCATCACAATCTCCCTTAACGGCTGTAAGAGTCTTCTTCTGGTCAGCTTCATTATCTCCAAGAACCAGCTTATACTTAGTCTTGAACGGAACTCCTATTCTGAAGCTGTCTCTTTCAACTGGTGTAAAATTAAGTACAAAGAGAAGATTCTTCTTTCCATCCGGACTGATTCTCATAAACGATAAAACGCTATTATCTTTATCATTGGCATTAATCCATCTGAATCCTTCACTGCTGTAATCAGTAGCATACAGACATGGATAATTCTTATTAAGCTTCAGACACTTCTTCGTAAAATCCTTAAGTTCTGTATGACTTTCATCCTCTAACAGATACCAGTCAAGAGCACGCTTCTCACTCCACTCATTCCACTGACCAAATTCCTGTCCCATGAATAAAAGCTTCTTGCCAGGATGTCCACACATATATGCATATGCCAGCTTAAGATTCTTGAACTTGTCCTCCCTGTCACCAGGCATTTTACCAAGCATAGAACACTTAAGATGTACAACCTCATCATGTGAAAGCACAAGAATAAAATTCTCGCTGTAAGCATACATCAATGAAAATGTCATCTTGCTATGATTAAACTTTCTGAAATATGGATCAAGCTTCATATATTCAAGGAAATCATGCATCCAGCCCATATTCCACTTAAATGTAAAGCCAAGACATTCCCCATTGTCAGGATCACCACTTACCATAGGCCATGCTGTTGACTCCTCAGCTATAGTTATTGCCTGTGGGAATCTCTTCTTTAACATGCTGTTAAAATGCTTTAAAAAACTGATTGCTTCGAGATTGCCGTTGTCACCATATTTGTTAGGAACCCAGTTTCCTTCTGTCCTTCCGTAATCCAGATACAGCATTGAAGCAACAGCATCAACTCTTAAACCATCAATATGGAACTTGTCCACCCAGAACATTCCATTAGCAATAAGGAAGTTAGCCACTTCATTCTTGGAATAATCAAATACCTTCGTTCCCCAGTCAGGATGCTCTCCCTTTCTAGGGTCTGCATACTCATATACACAGCTTCCATCGAAATTAGCAAGTCCATGTGCATCCTTTGGAAAATGTGCCGGTACCCAGTCAAGAATTACACCAATTCCTTTTTCATGCATATAATCTACAAAATACATGAAATCCTTAGGTGTTCCGTATCTTGCTGTAGGTGCATAATAACCAGTTACCTGATATCCCCATGATCCATCATATGGATACTCTGCAATTCCCATAAGTTCAATATGTGTGTACCCCATATCTGTTACATATTTTGCAAGCTCAGGTGCCAATTCTCTATATGTATAAAATCCATCCTCTGTTCCATCATCTTTCTTCTTCCATGAGCCAAGATGACATTCATATATAGAAAGAGGTGCTTTAAGATGATTCTCTGTCTTCTTCTTCTCAACCCATTCAGAATCTTTCCATTCATAACCTGAAAGATCGGCAACTATTGATGCTGTCTCTGGTCTTAACTGTGCCTGATTAGCATATGGATCTGCCTTGTAAAGTGCCTCTCCACTCTGTGAAATAATAAGATACTTATACATATCCCCAGCTTTAGCTCCTGGTATGAACAAATCATATATTCCACCATCTGAAATCTTCTTCATATCATAACCATATGCATTCCAGTTATTAAACTCACCTATAACATAGACTTCTCTTGCAGCAGGTGCCCACACAGCAAAATACACACCTTCTTTTCCGTCTTTTACTCCAACATGCGCACCCATTTTGTTATATATCTCATAATGAGTTCCCTGTCCAAAAAGATATGCATCCAGTTCTGTTATTGCCAGCTGCTCGTATTTTTGCATATTCTTCATAAAATCCTCCATTATATTATTATTATCCTACACGACACTTATGGGTCCCCTCAGATTATCCCACTAATTAATAGTATATTACCACATTAGCAAATTAATTACTACATTTCACTAGCAAAAAAAATGTTCATTTCACATATATTATGTTATACTGTAAATCGCATTGAAATAAATGCTTTATATAAGTTAGAAAGATGAAAAGGAGTATTAAATTCTTATGATATACTATATTGTCAACGAAAGTTTCACCAACATCATAGCATTTGTAAGCATTTTATTTGCCTTCGCATTTACAATAGCTGCAATTGCTCTTGGCAAGAATCTTCTTCCAAGAGATGCCGGAAGAGCTTATGCCATTAACGGAAGTAAATCGGTTGGAAAACCAAGAGGTGCCGGCATGATTTTCATTCTTACATTCACTGTCACATGTGCATTATTTGTAAACTTAAGCGCCGAGCTTATCATTTATCTTATACTTGTGCTTGCCGCAATGCTCAGCGGATACCTTGATGACAGCGCTTCATCACCATGGGGAAATTTAAAGAAAGGTCTTATCGACCTTGCCATATCAGTCATGGCAGCAGTTACTTATCTGCATTACAACCCGAATACCTTTGAACTGGCATTCTTTTCAAAAACCGTAACACTGCATCCGCTGATTTACGGATTTTTAATTGTCGTTTTAATCTGGGTAAGTATTAATGTGACCAACTGCTCTGACGGCGTGGACGGACTGTGCGGCACACTTTCTGCCGTAACGCTTTCCACTGCTTACGTGCTGTTCCGTGTATTTGACATTGAACCGTATTTCCGTCATGCAGTGCTTTTAATGATTGTATGTATTTTAGGCTATCTGTGGTTTAACGCTTCACCGAGTAAATTGTTAATGGGCGATGCCGGTTCCCGTGCAATCGGTATTTTTATTGCATTTGTATTCTTAAAGCTGCACCACCCGCTTTTATACATTCCGGTGGCGATTATGCTGATTTTAGACGGCGGTCTCGGACTGATTAAGGTTTCGTTTAT
>OHFL01000697.1_pt1 | contig 19811 bp, 36 predicted proteins | sample 1567491 | NCBI WGS metagenome assembly OHFL01 (sample SAMEA3879539, study PRJEB24766) | human gut metagenome | biome: human-associated habitat; feature: feces | place: USA | collected 1985/1987 | reverse complement strand
GGCAAAAACGTAGCGCGACCGGCTTTTTTCTCTTTTAATAAACGGATTGCCGCTTTTGCCGTTGCTTCGTTTTCCACCACGATATTCTGCATAGCACCGCCCAAAGCGATTTCAACAGCAACGGAATAACGGCTTTCCACAGAAATAAGCTGTGCAACCGACCCAAAGATACCTCGAATTTGTCCGGAGTCTTTCGCGCGTAAAATCGTTTTTACACTGCCGGAAAAGCCCTCCATATTGCGCTCTAATTCGGTTAAGAGCGAAATTCTCTGCTGTTTTTCTTTTAACTGCTTTTCCATTTCGTTGAAAGCGTTGATGTAAGCCACCTTTATTTGCATTGCTTTTTCTCCACTAAATCCCATAACCAAAAGCATAAAGCCATCTTTTGTTATGAGATATTCGCAGCATTTTTTACCGCTATCATCCTTGTAGTAGCGTTCCCGAAACCACTGAACGCAATTTTGCGCTGAGTTAATTACTCGGCGCACAGCTCGCAATGTATCACTATGCCTCTTTTTAAAAGCTTCAGCAACCTGCCTACTTGATACAACAACTTGGTTGTTACGAATCATAACCAACTCACTCACGGCGAACACCTCCTTTGGTGCTCGCTACTGCAAACAAAGTTAAACGGCACACGCCGCGCACGCATTTCTGCGGTAAGACTTTTTTGGTCTGCACTCTGTTCTTCATTGTCGTTCTCCTTTCACTTGAAAGAAGTTCGGCTTTCGTGTTACAATATTCCACGGAAGCTTTGCTTCTGCAAAATACACTCGCTGTAACTTTCCACGGTCAGGCGGGTGTATTTTTATTTATCGGAGTCCAAAACCAACTCAATGCCTTTGCGTATAACTTCGGTACGCGAAACATTATGCTTTAAAGCATATTCGATAAGTTTTTTATTCATTTCATTATCAATACGCACCTTAATATCAATACACTTTGGATTATCCGATTTCGGTCTCCCCGTTTTCGGACTCAAAATATCACCTCACTTTTTGTGTTCCGATAAGTAAATTTTAAATTATGGAACGCAAAAAGTCAAGTAAAAAATAACGGCTCGTGAGAGCCGTTTAATTGTCTTTTTTGCTCTTTAAAAATTTTTCTACTTCATGTAGTTCCAACATATCAGTTATAATACTTTTTCTAATTTCGCTAATCACTTTATAAAATTCATTAAACCATAGACTGCAATGTACTATGTCATGCATTCTAACATATTGGAATAAGTCTCCAGCATGTATTGTGTTAAGCTCAGACTGATACACAATATCACGAGGTCTTTCTTCTGATGATATAACTTCTCTATCTTGTAAAACTATATAATAATTATCTAAATTATTTTCTTTAGAAAAAACTTTAATTCCATTAGTAAACATTATAGGACGTGTAGTTTGATAAAAACAATTTACCATATCCATATTTAGTAAATTCACTAAATTCTCTATTTTTTTTGAGTACCAAGTATTATACCTACAAATTTTTATACTTTTATTAGCAGCTTCTTGAAAATCCATACGTTTTTCACAAAAAGTATAATAATGAAACTTTATACTCTCTCCATTTACTACATGAATATATGCATCTGTTTCTATATCTATTTCAGACAAAAATTCCTCTAATTTTTCATAAGCGTCTATTCTTTTATCTATTATTTTTTTATAATAGTCATTTTTATAATCAAATTTTTTGGTATTTCTATTTACCAAAAACGTTACAAACCCTGTCAAAAGAGGAGTTATTAAAACAACTAATACATTACTTATGTCAAATGTTGAATTAATTTTAACATTTTTTAGAAACTCAGCAAGATTGTTTATTAAATTATTTAAAGCTGCATAATCTAAATTTTCCAATACTACACTTCCCATAAAATGATTTAATGGAAAAACTTTATCACAAATATGTAATGAACTTAAGCCAGCAAAGCAGTTTCAACGATTTTTTCAAAAACATTTATAGTAAAATCAGCAAAAAATTTTTTCACCATAAGCATCACTCCTTTTTCACCACTCGACATATCATTCAAAATGAATGATAGTATAACGTTAAAAAGCGAAATAATACCTATTTTTACTATAACTGCTTCTATGCTGAGCTCCAAAGCTGGCTTAAATTCATTACGTTACTATTATAACAAAATATGTCTGTAAAAGTAAGAACTTTATTTATGGTTGCCAAAGCTGAACTCTAACCAGCACATCGCTAATTCAAAGTCAGCAAAATAAAAAGCCGATACAGATGCATTTCACATGCTGTCCGGCTTTGTTTTTATCTATAAAACTTTACACTACCATTTTACCACGGTGTATGGCGTAAAAAGTCTAAGACTTTTTGTGAAATATTTGTGAACTACTTTCGATATTTAAAATTTATAAGTTTGAATGGTAAATCCAATAACCCCTCATGATAAGCAACAGCCGCAGTATCAGCAAGGAATGTGTCCAAAAGATTAAAATAACTAGCTTTACTAATTCCCATTAAGCCAGCAGTAACATCCGGCGACTCATTTTTCAAATATCGCCGCATAATAATTTCTGTTGTGCGCTGATGCCTCTCATCAGCATTTTGCTGATAATGATAAATCATAGCATCAAGTACGCTAATCCACCGTTCTGGTTTCTGTACAGTTATTCGCTCGCCGCGGTCATTGGTTATTTCAACAACTTCAACTTCGGCAGCATTACGAATAGCCGCATTGCCGGTTGGGTCCGGTCGAGTATAACCTATATTTCCTGTTTTACCTCCGAGGTCTTGCCTTTCAAGTTTTGCCTGCCAAACAGCGGCTTCGATTGCTGCTCGCTGGCGGTATTTTGCATTAATTATATTTAAGGTCTTGCGGCTAATTACACTCATTCACTAAGCCTCCTCGAAGTCAATTTCAGGATATTTGTAAAGCAGCATTTTGCGTTTTAATTGATACTCTTTGGTTCTGTATCCCTTTGTGTCAATTACTTTTTTGCGGCCGTCTGGATATGTTATAACAAAATCCGCAACATACTTAATTCCTTTAATGGTTTTACCGCCGTGTTTAAATGGCGGCTGAAGCACAAACGATACCTGCATATCAATACTTTTTATTTCGCCGGCCCATTTTAAAGGCAGCAGCACATCGGCATAATAGTCACGTTCCTTAATGCTGTCGAAAGCAATGCCATCATAATAAGCAATTTTATTATGATACTTGCTTTCTCTTTTTCCGGCTACGGATACCTGCTTTACATTGCCAATGGTACTCTGTACTTTAACATTCGGCGGTAACACTTCCCAACGTGTCATGTTATCACCGCCGCTCGTTAAAATAAGGCGACCGCCTCAAAGCCTGTCAGCTTGTTGCTTTTTTCCTGTTCCCGGCTTTTCTTTTCCCGCCTGAAATCGTTTGCATATTCGCATGTCGCCCAGTGCGGGATAAAGCCGACACAGTCAGTAATCATATCAACAACGGTGCAAGCAACAATACGCCCGTCCTCGGTAACAACGCGGTCTTTGTTGCCCAGCAGGCTGTAATATACCGCCGCAGGATTAACAGGCAGCCATTTGCCGTTGGTCGTTCTGATAAATTTTATAGGTTTGCCGCACTTGCGGCAGGTTGATGTTTTAGTCAGCATGGAAATACTCTCCTATCAAAACTATAAAAAGGGCAGTTATCATCCAATTGTCATAAATAAATTCAAGAATTTCCATTTTTAATAAACCACATCTTTCCATTCCTCTTGGGATTTTATTCTGCTCATGCACCAAGGATAGTCAGGCGGTATTCTCACGGCCATCAAAACAGCAGATTTATGAAATCTCCAAATGTAAAACGCTCTCAATTCATTCATGACGGCTTTATATCCAAACTTAATGAACTGGAAGGATAAAGTGTTGAGGTTTATTGATAAATATCCAGCTATTCCGGGCACATGCCACATTTCGGTTATAATACCTTTTTCCGAGCCAAATTTTAAGTCTGCAAAATGTTCGTAATAATCCGGGAGTTCATTTTTTTGTGCCTTTATTTTATTTACAATTTCGATGAACTCATCTCTGGTGACAGCGCGGTTTTCATCCTTATACCAAGCTACATACTCTTTCATCAAAACGGTATCTCCTCATCAAACGGCACCTGTGACTGCCCTGCTCCTTCGCCAAAACTGTCCATCGGAGAAGGTGTGGAAGCTGCTGCCGAATATCCGCCTGCATCATTGCCAACCCCCGACTGATAACCTTTGCGCTCAATAAACTCCATGCTGTTTGCAACAACCTCGGTGACATATCGTTTGTTGCCGTCATTGCCGTCATAACTACGTATTTGCAGGCGACCGTCTATCAGCACGCGGTGTCCTTTGGCCAAACTGTTGCCGGCCAGTTCGCCGACTTTACCCCAGACAACAATGTTGATAAAATCCGCTTCTTTCTGCCCGTCCTGATTTGTAAAAGGCCTGTCAACCGCCAGCGTGAACTGGCAAACAACCTTGCCGGTCGTGGTATAACGCACTTCGGGGTCACGGACCAGGCGCCCAAGTAAAACTATCTTATTCATGGTCATCTCCTCCTTACGATTTTTGCTTTTGATTTCCACTGCCGTTTTTTCCAGCAACGCCGCTTCGGTGTTATTTTCAATTTTATTGTCCGGCAAGTTTCAATCTTCGGCAGACTTTTCTTCTTTTCAGCTGCAATTTTTTCAGCAGCGTGCAGATTAAAGACCTTACTTGGGTCAGGCAAATTTTCTTTTTTAAAGCCCCAAATACAGTTTTGGTTATCTCTATTTACATAATCCATGCACACTTTGGCATACTTTTTAAAACTAATCTTCTTTCCCATCATAACCTCCACGGTATATCGAAAATTTTGGCCAAAGCATTTATGGCTTCTTTTTGCTCGTCAGATAAAACTTTAACCCCGTTCATCCGCGCTATTTCATCATGAAGCAAATGCGCATAAACTTCACGGCGCGTAGCTTTAGGTGCCAACTTTGCCCAGTGTTTTTCCAACAAAAGAGCAGTTATCCCACCGATTATTAAAATTGCTGTATCTGTTGCTAATTGTGATGCTTCCTGTTCCGCTTTTTCAAAAACAGCTGGCATTACCGTTTTGGCAATTTTTACCGCCTCTCTATTAACCCGCGCATCGAATACACGTTCTTCCAATTTGCTGCGCCGTTTAAATTTTCGTGACAAGCTCATAACTCACTACGCTCCTTCAGTAAAAACTTGCTATCACGGGCAACTTCATAAAGCGTTTTACCTTCGTCATTAAGCACATACGGTAAAAAAACTTGGTCCATTGTTGCCATACCTATTTGTATCAACGCCATCTGCGCTTCCACCCAGCTTTTAAGGCAGCGCCAGGCAACACGAGCAGCCTGCTCCTTCGAATAATCAATATTAGCGCGCACTTTCTGTTCACGCATCTTTTTTAAGATTTGCTGCACAGCTTCAACATTAACCGGCAGTTGTATGGGTATTAGCCCCAGTGATGTTTGTACCGTAAAGCGCAGCGCAGTAATCTGGCCGTTAGTAATATCTTTCTGTATGGCCGTTGCACCATTGCTGGCAAGAATATAATCAATCTCTGCCGCCGTGCGCATTGGGTCAATTTTGGTTGTATAGTTTTTTAAAGCATTATCAGTTATCATAAACTCACCGCCTAAAAAATTTCGCTGTTTTAGTTAGCCACCGTTAATTGGTCGGATAGCTCCGAGGGTTCGCGTTTTGTTTCAAACTTTTGCCCATGTGCACCCATATGTAATGACTTGATATCAACTAAACCAAATCCAGCAACATAATCATTCTGCATCTCCGATACCGGCATCTGCATAGCCCGTGCTGCGCCATATTCACAAAGGCAGCCTTTGGAATTTTTCCAGTCACCTGTCAGCAGTAAGATATTGCAGCGCTGCAAAAGGTCAATGCAGGTTTCAATGCCGCAGATATAATCAACGTCATAGTACATGTGCCCAAAATTAAGTATTGGGCTAATGAAAACATATTTTTCGCCAAGATTTTTGGTAAGCACTTTTATAATCTGCCGACACTCCTTGCGGTTTTTTCTAATCAAGCCGCCGCACGGATGCGCAACATACACAAGCGGTTTATAACTCATCACATCATCCTCCAGTCAAATCTTTATAACGGTTAGCGCATTGGCACTCATAAGCAGTATCACCGTCAAAAACAATGCCATTGCCATTACAAAGTTGGCAGTGGGCAGAGAATTTAGGTAAATAAGGCATTATAAAATCAACAGTCAAAAAATCTTCAGGCTTTTTACAGTACCTGGTATCTGTACTTGCTTTTTCTAGTGTGTACTTACAAGCAGCAGTTACAATTTCATCTGCATCAATGCCTAGTTCTACAAGCCTGCAAAAAGCAGCTTTTGCCTCTGATATATGGCACTTCTTTGGGTATTTATTCCAAAAAGCATCAAAACAAGATTTCATACCCTCTGTTAATACTTCTTTCTTACTTAGTAGTACTGTTTTGTTTTGTATTGGATTCGTATTGGATTGGATTGGATTGGAACAACATTTGATTTCATCTGATTTCAAATGATTGCAATTTCTATCGGTTGACTTCTCCACATCTGTGGAAAACCTCGGAACGATAATTCCATCTTCCGGATTAGGGTATTTACTTTTTTTACACCTTATCTGTTGATGTTTTGACCATGTAGACAATTCCAAATAAATGCGTTCATCAACCTTGTAAATTTTAATTAGCTTTGCCGCCGATAACGCATCTAACGCCCGAATCATTGTATCTTCGGTAACAGATTTCAGAGGAAAAAGCCTAGCTTTTAAAATTGGTATTCGTGCATCCATACGTCCAAAATCATCACAGTTGACTATTAAGCGATAGAAAAATACTTCTTCAAACCATGAAAGATTATCTAAATTATCACTGGAGCAGATGCTTTCTTTTAATATACGGTTACCCATATTACGCTCCTTTTATTCAATGCCCGCGAACACAATTGCAGGGCCGGACGGCCTCATAGCAAAGGCCGACCAAACCTGCCGCCGATAACGCATGATGGGCATCATCAATAAATTACTTCGTTTTACTGCAATATCTGCAAATAACTGTTTTAGTTGTACCTGATGGGCGTTTGCAGCGAGTACAAATGGATGATATTGTTTTCCATTCATGCCCACACTTAGGGCATCTCAAATAAACCATCGGGTTTTTAAATTTAAATTCAATTCCAGCTGTACCGCAATGCGGACAGTTAGGATTTGTTGTTATTCCTGGCTGGCAAATCATACAACCACCGCCTTAAATCCAAAGCTCCAATATGTCCTGGTATTTTTTATCTTTTATTTCAGTTCTAATCATCTCGCATGGCAGAAATTCATGAGCTTCTTCCAAAGTATCTGCAAGAAAAATTTTGTTAGAGCATGAAAGATAATTACCTTTAATACCATGTTGTAAAAGCATCATGCGAACAACATATTTACCAGGATATTCAGCTTCTGAATTTTTTATGGCAAAACAGCGCGTATCAATTGTTGATACCGACTTAATTGCATATTGTTTCCAATCAACCATATCTTCAATGGTACTGCATTGTATATCTTTCACTTTAAGCGGCCTTCCGCAATATTGGCAAAATTTAGGACCCGCAGAAAGTTTCGCACCCTCAGGTATACTAGCGATACGCTTGCCGCAGTAAGGACAGAAAAAATATATTCTGGCCATATGAGGTATTCCTATAATTGACCTATTCTCAGCTTGTTCCATATTCAGCCCTTCTTCCCTTTAACACGAATTATTTCAATATCCGCATCAACATCAGCCGCTGCCATAATAGCCTTCTTAATTTTTTCTGGTACATCAGGATCATCAAGAAGCTTCTGTAAATCTTCAGGCAGCGTAGACTTTATCGATTCTGTCTGCGCGGCATCTGCAGCAGATTCGTCCTTCTTGGGCTCTCCGGCTTTCGCTGTGTTTTCGGGGGGGATTTCTGTTTGTGTAAATTTAGCAAGCATTTCGTTTTTTACTTTCCGAACAGGTTCGTTAAAAAGTTCTTTACCTTTTTCGGTAATATTCAAAGCAATAAACGCCGATACAAAATCCATGACCACCTTTTGTTCTTTGTCTGACATCTTTAATAAATCGGTCACAACCGGCGCGGCACAAATAAACTCCAATACACTTACGTCAATACGTTTGTTGTCCAGTTCCTTCCATATTTTGGGTGCGTTTATCAATGCTGTAAATATATCTTTATTTAAAAGTTCTTCAAACATATTAATACCTCCAGTTTAATTTCCAGCTTTGCCCGCTATGTAAACCGGGCAGCCTGTAATTTCCATAATTTCGCGTTTAAAACGTTCTTCGTTGCTGTTGCCATCTGATAAATGCAGCAGCCATATTGCCTTTACCTGCGTCAAATTCTGTGCCCGCAGAAAGGCTTTCACATTGCCTATCTCAAAGTGGCTTTTTAAAAGTCTGGGCTTTTGTAATGGATGAAGTTTCCCGGTTGCAATGTTATGGTTTAAAATATCCATTGCGTAGTTGCATTCGACCATTACGTAATCCAATGCACCTTCAAAACGGTACTTTATATAATATGTATCTGTCGCAAACAGCAGCCTTTCTCCCGTGGCCCAGCTGCATAACAAGTAGCCCATTGGTTCTGCTGCATCATGCTGCACATCAAACGGTAGTATCTGCCATGTGCCTATGCTGAACTTTTCAAGCGGCTTAACTGTATGTAACCGGTAATGCTTAGGCAGTTTTAACGCCTGCTGCGTGCCGGTGCTGCAATAAACATTAGCACCATTGTTTAGCATTTGCGGCAACGCTTTGCAATGGTCTTTATGTTCATGTGTAACAAGTACGCCGCCGAGTTTACTGATGCCGAAATTTGTTGCCTGCTGAATTTTCGGGAATGGAATGCCGCATTCCAGCAGCAGCGGCGTTACTCCGTCAGTTACGTAATAACAGTTTCCGCTGGAGCTGGAAGCGATTACCTTAATATCCATGATTAAAACATCGGGTCCATGGCTTCGGCAGGAGTCTTTTCTTTTTCAGCCTCTGCAATTTCTGCCATATCAAATTCAGCTTCAGCCTGAAACTGATGTTGTTTAACAGGTGCAGGCTGTTGGGTCTGTGCAGTAACTGTTCTTTCCGGAATCTGCGCAGGCTCGGCCGGCTGAGCAGACTGCGGCATCGGCGTTTCAGCTTCAATATCAATTACTGTACTGTTGGCATTTTTTTCAACTTCAGCAGTCATACGCGCTTCGTTAACATCGCTTTCTGCAGATAAGTATCCGGCATAATTATCATCTACCTTCTGGGGGTCTATAGTAATGTGCTTATAAACATAGTTTTTCATTGTTTTAAGCGCCATTTCTTCATACCAGCCGTCAATAACTTTGGTTACTTTCTTTTTGTTTTCCCATACTGTAGCCTCTCCGCCCCAGAAGTTCGCAGAAGCTTTTTCAGGTTTACGCTTATCAATCTGGTCTTTAGTGAGAAAAAACAGTTCGTTCTGACGTTCATCTTCACGCACTACATAACCAAAAGCACCAACTACCTCGCCACGGTTAAAAGGATTTTTAATGTTAAATTCATAACAGTCAAAAGGCGTATTTTTATCTTTTTTATGCGGAATAAATTCATCAGTAGAATATACAAGTTCCGCAATAACATTTAAGAACGGCAGCAGCGCATATTTCTGCGCAACAATTCTGCGGCCTTCGTATCCCGGAATAAAAGCACATACATACTTGCCTTTTTTATTATCTTTAAAAAATACCGGCGACAGCTGATTAGGCAGCGTCATATCTAATCCTAATTTTGCATAATGCATTAAGTTCTGTGCCATTTTCGGGCTAATATCAACGTTCTCCCATGTATACGGCAGCAGCTCATCATAGCTATGGTCATAATTATTTTTATTCTTTTTTTCACGGTATTCTTCGGCTGTTTTAAGAGCCTGGTCAATACCAATAAAATATCCTTGGATTAAGCGGCGCTGGGCAGGAGTTGCCTGCACCTGACCGGATGTATCGCCAAATTCTTTTAACACCCTGTTTGCAAAATGCTGGCTGTTAGGAATCTGCGCAGCCATTACTTCATTGTTCTTTGCAGTTGCTATCTGATTATTTGCCATTTTTAATACCTCCTAAAATTTAATAAACTGTTTCAACTCTAAGCTGTTTATCATGTTCACTAACAACCAACCTAATCACCTGATGATCAGGCATTGGTAACAAATCTGTAACGCTCTCGGCATTATCTACAAATACCGGCGCATTAAAATGATAGTGTTCGCTTAATGTACGGATAATATCCAAACCAACGTTAATGCGCATCGCATTATTTAAATCGCTGTATGGCACGCCATTAACGGCAACTTCGCAGCACTCCTCAATGCCGTCATTACCAATGTTTTTCTTAAACATTACAAAACGGGCCAATTGAAAACGGCTATTAATACGCTCGCTCAGCATATCCGTTTTAGCGCGGATGAAGCTGTCAACCAAAAAGATTTGGCTATTGCATTCCTCGTAAGCAGCAGCAAGTTTTCCCTCTGCCTGTGCAAGCTCGTCTATACGCATTTTGGCTTTTTCTGAAGCCTCAACCAAAGCCAGCATTTTATTTCCGTTAGCAATTTTTACTTCAATTGCTGCACGCTTATCAATCAGATTTTTAATCAACTCATCATGCGCAGCCTGCGGCGCCTTTAAGCTTTCCTGTAAATCATGACGGCGTTTAAGCAGCACTTCATGTTCAGCAGGATAAGTAACATGCATACTGTCAATGTTTTTCTGGTATGCGTCCATGTTACGCTTTACTTCCTCAAGCTGGATATCAAAACCACTTGCCTGTTTTTGAAGTTCAGTCAGGGCTTCTTCAGCAGCCATTTTGATGGTATTATTTTCTAAGCCAGCTTTATTAATAGATTCAAGTTCAGCTGCTTTATTGCGATTAAAAATCTTTTCTTTCTCGTCCTGCTCCATAATTGCGGCTGTAACACGTTCTTCCGGCAGTGTCTGGTGACAGGTCGGGCATATCGTTGTAATATCTACTTTTACAAACTGGCGAGCTTTGCAATTGGAAAAATCACGTAACAGTGAATTTCTCTTATTTTCGCAGTCAGCAATAACATTTTGCTTGCGAACAATTTCTGTTTGTACTTGGCGGAGCTTTTCATTAATCTCACTGCCTTTGGCCGATTCCGCCCAAAGCAGTTTAGCAATGGCGTCCTGCTCTTTCCGCATTGCTCCAAGTGCTTTGTTTTCAATTTCAGAAATTTTAAGGTTTACGCTGCCGAGTTCATTTTCAAGATTTTTCGCGGGGTCGTTAGCACGTACTGCGGCAAGTTCCTGACTAATACTGTCTACCTCTGCCTGCAGCTTTTCTTTTTCTTCACGAAAAGCCAATGCGCGGAACTCATCTTGCTCGGCGAGCAATGTATTTTGAAGTTCGCTGATGCGGATGGGAACTGCTTCCATTTCCGCCTTAATTTCCTTAGCACGGTAACGGGCTGCCTTTTTTGCATCTTCCACAGACTTATAATCACCAAGCAGTTCGCGCAGATTGTTAAGTTCTGCATGCGCAGCAATTACTTCTTCATCAGTTATGCTGCCACATACTTCCATGATGATGTCACGCCGTTCTTTCCATGGCAGTTTAGTATTAAAATAATTGGCATCAGTAAGCAGCTGAAACAGCTTCTCATCAATAAATTCTGCTACGAACTTTTTATACTCAGCGGCCTTAACCGGCACCAAGCCATCCACCCCACACTGTGCGATAAAATAATCCGTAGTATTTCCAGCAAACACTTCTTCAGCTTTACCGCGCGGCCGCTTCCAGTTTTCATGAAACACTTTTTTCAATGTGAAAACACGGCCGTCAACATCAAAAGTGCCGCAGACTTCGTGTTCACCACGGCTCATCTCTGTGCCATCTGCTAACCTCGGTTTAATGCCGAAATCGGATTTATTTTCGCTGTTTTTGTCAAACAACAACCAAAGAACGGCATCAAAAACCGTAGTTTTGCCGGTGGCATTATCACCGTAAATATTTACAGACTGGCCATTTATATCCAGCTCAAAAGATTTAATTCCTTTAAAGTTTTTAATTTTCAGGTTTAGTAATCTCATAATATTTGTGCCCTTTCTTTGCAGGTTTAAAAGTGGCCCGCGCCGCTTCCATGCAGGTATGGCTGCAAAAGTATCTGATTTTGCCTTTGACACTCATTTTGTAGGCATAAGCCCTTTTAGTACAGCCGTACTGCAATGGTTTACTTTTTCCGCACATAAAACAGTCAATTGTTGTTTTTGATTTCCTCTCCAATGACTGGATAGGCGGTTGCGCACATCCGGGCAGGTAGTCTTTATAGCCGATAACAACCATTTGCAAAACTCCCTTAATTGCCTTATAATATAGGCAAGTTATCATTATCAGGCGGCTCATTGCGCCACCCTTACGCCTTACCGTTTTTCTGCGGCAGGGCGTTTTTCTTTGCGCTTTTTGCGGCGCTGCATTTCGCTCCAACGGTGGAACGCTACTTCTTTAAGCAGTCCCAACAGCCACTGGCGGTCAACACCGACAATATCATCGGTAGAAGCTTCGTACTTTTCGATGTACGGTTTTACGCTTTCTTTTGATACAACTTTTTCAGTGTTTGGCATTTACATCACACTCCTGATAATTTTTAATAAATCTTTTACGGTTTCAGCAGATTCCGCTTCCAGCGGCAGTTCCACATCAAAAGCATCTTCAACATCTAAGGTAATGTAAATCATTGTAGCCTCACGTTTTTCGCCGTTTGGGATAAGGTCTTCAAATTTAGAATCCAGCGAGATGTCAAGCATGTCGCAGTCAGCACGATCTGCAATGATTTTCTTCAGCATTCTAAGCATTTGTACTCACCTCCTCATTTACCGGCAGCCTCAAGATTAAAATCTTTTCACCGGGTATTAAATTTGATTTTGGCTGCAGCACATCTGGATTATTTTGCTCTAGTATATAAATGTACTCACGCAAATCCATGTCGGCCGGCGCATACATCTCTGCAATGCTCCAAAGCGTGTCGCCCTGATAAATGGTATATGTTACAAAGTTTTGCGGATTTTGACTGGCTTGATATTCCGGGTCAAGTTTACCGAATCCAGGCCAGCCAAACACCAAAAACAAAGCTGCAGCTATTATCAATAACAGCGCTATTACGCTTGTTATCAGCGTCTTTCTCATGTTTCGTCACTCCCGTACCTGGCTTTAACACGCGCCAGAACTTTTAATTTTGATTTTCCCCGCCGGCGATTGATAATACGTGGATTAGGTACACAACTACGGTCATCAGCACAAACGGGCCTGTTATTAACATAGTGCTAATAATGTATTGGCTTACCGCACCGTGTGCATCTAATCCAGCCGTATTCCATCAGCCTACCTCCTGCGTTTTTTACGCTTTTTCTTCTGGGTCTTTTGCATTTCTTTTAGACATTGCAGTCCACAAAAATGTAAAGTCCTGCGGGTTACGCCATCCCAGATTTTAAGCTCAGCCGCAGGTGCAATTGGTTTATTGCATACGCAACAATTCATTGGCCGCCTCCTATGCTTGCTAAAAATATTAAAGATGGTATAATTAAGTTAGTCAGCTGACAGCTCAGTCTGTCAAAACATCCTCGAAACCGTTTGCGTGCCAGCGCAGGCGGTTTCTTTTTTTCTGCCGCTAAAGCGTCCAAAGATATTAAGTAAGGCAACTGCAGCACCTTTCATTTCGTCAATAAGCCACATATTGCTTAACTTCCCATCCGACACAACATCTTCAACAATACCGTCCATATTGGATACCACATCATTTACTTCTTTTTGCACCTGCAGCACTCCAATTGCCAAATTGTCCTGGTCAATCATAATGCCGAACACATCACAAAATAGCGGGTTCTTTTCAAGGTGCTGCACACGCAGCCACGGCGTACCGTAAAGGCGCGACATTTTAAGAACAGTAATGTCTTGTACTGGTGCTATGCCAAGTTCGTAATTTTTCAACGTGCTTTCGGCTATCGCAAGTTCCTGCGCTGCATCAATTCGTTTAATGCCGCTGTACTTTCTCGCCAAAAGATAGATATTAGCTACAATATCTGCCATACAATCACTTCCTTTGTGCTATCCTTTAATCAAGGTAGCTTTTTCTTTTTTTGCGGCTTTATTCCGCTGGAAGATTATGCGCCCCATTTTTTTAGTACATTCTGTGTTGCCACAGATGCGTATGTTCAGTTGCTTAACATCGTCCCAGATGTAATAGCGCAGTTCGGTGTCCTCGATGAAGTTTCCGCATCCTGGGCATATTTGTCTGCTAGACATTTAAACTCACCTCCCATCAGTCTGGCTGCTAAGAATAAAAGCTTAACTCCTTCTTCAATTGGTATTTTACTTTTGGAAGTAAAGCATTCTGCTACAGCAATTGTGCTGCGCGATACATGGTAAATATCCATCTAGTGCACCTCCTTATCAGCCACCAATAAGCGGGCAAACACACTCCCAATCATAATCATCAAATTTGATAGTTTCGTCTTTAACCAGCTTACCGCCGATAATCTCGATGTTACGATTAAACTGTAACCCACGTTCAAAAGCATACAGTTTAATATCTACACCCGATGCGCGCGCTAAAGCCAACAGAATAGCTGGTTCTGCATCACCAGCGGATCTATAAGCAAGTGCGGCAGACTTCTTTTCTCGTGAGCTATTTGCTTTTATACAAATTTCGCCCATGATAAAAGCTCGTTGCGAACCCATAAGCCAGGTGGCACCTCTTTTTAAGTAGATGTCCAGGGCGATATCGGATTCGATATACCGCTTGATGTCATCTACATCAACAGCAAGACGCATAAACTCGCGGATTTGTTTTATCGTGCCACGGATTCTCAGGTTACCTTCACACCAATTTGTCATTGTTTTTACTCCTTTCTTTAATAAATTTTTGCATTGCAGCATCAGCGTACTCAGCCCACACCGTCACCCACTCCGGCACAATTTTGCTTGTTGACGGGATAGCTTGCGGTATAGCTAAAATACGAAAAGGTTTCATGGACATCACTCCTCAACAAAATATTCCAGCGGAACGTTAAAATATTTTGAAAGTTTTAATAACTTATCTAACTTCGGTTTACTACGTCCGGATTTCCAATCTGATAACGAAGATGGTGCAATTCCCGTAGCTTGGCTAAGTTGATAGGATGTTAACCCTCTATCATCTAATAATTTTTGAATTTTATCGTACATTTTCTCACCTCCTATACCAAAACATACATTTGCAAGTATTTCGCATTTGCGATATAATAAAAGCGACTACACGAAAGGATGTGGTTGCTTTGAGCGGATTTGAATGCCCTTTTTGCCAACATATGATTCCAAATCATTCATCAGTAATGGCATCTAAAAATGTAAATATTGATACACTGAAAAGTTTATATTTCCCTAATAAGGATTATGATTATCAAATTGATATTTTAGCTATGCAATGCCCCAATTGTGGAAAAGTAACTTTTATAGCTTGTTATTCGGGAACATTAATGCCGAAAAAAACTATTCCTATTTATCCACTTTCATTTGCCAAACAGTTTCCAAATTATATTCCACAGCAAATACGTCAAGATTACGAAGAAGCTTATACAATTTTAAATCTAAGTCCTAAAGCTTCTGCTACGCTTTCTCGCCGCTGCCTTCAAGGTATGATTCATGATTTTTGGGGAATACACAAGCACAATCTTGCTCAAGAAATAAATGCACTAAAAGATTTAATTCCAGCTCACGAATTTGCTGCAATAAATGCTTTGCGGCAATTAGGAAACATTGGCGCACATATGGAAGCTGATGTTAATACCATTGTTGATATTGATGCCGGTGAAGCAGAGAAATTAGTTAAATTAATTGAACTTCTTTTGAAACAATGGTATATAAACCGCTATGAACAACAAATGTTATGTGAAAACATCGTTAAAATTAACGATGAAAAACAAAGCGAACGTCATTAAGAATGGATTTCTTTAATTGGGTCATTAACTGCCAAAAGATTACCTTTTAAGTCCCAATACTGAACTACAATTCTTTTTGGGTCATTTTCTCTATTACTACCAACAGAAGCCATAATTTCAATTACAGGCATTGTTCTTACTGAACATACTGTTTTGCCGAATTTCATTTTATCTTCATTCATGATCGTCTTCTTCTTCCCTCATTTTCAGAATTAACGTCACAATAACCGATATCAAAGCGGTAACAATTAAATCTTGAACATTATATTCAAAACCAAATTTCATAGATATCGCACCTTTCTATTCGTGTTCACTTCGCTTGTTCTTAACAAACGCGAATTAAAAAATTCGTATTTGCGTTTACTATATTATACTTCGTGTTTGCGAATTTTTCAAGCGTTTTTATACGTTTTTACATTTATTTTTTTGAGGTGTTATTCACATGTACGAAAAATTGCAAAAACTAATGAAAGATAAACATATAAAACCAGCTGAACTTTCACGTTCTACGGGTATTGCCCCGTCCTCATTATCAGATTGGAAATCCGGACGTAGTAAACCGAAGTTAGATAAACTTCAATTGCTGGCTGACTACTTCGGTGTACCTGTTTCCTACTTTACCGATGAAGAATCATCGGTAAATGCAGACAATAAAAAAACTCCCAAAGAATTAAGAAAACTCCTTGAGAGTGAAGAAATTACTTTAAATGGTCGTCTTTTTTCTGCCGAAGATAAAGAAAAAATGCTTAAAATTGTAGAAGCCGCTTTTTGGGACGCTAAAGAGATGAACAAGCGCAAGAAATGAGGAAGTCATTATGCCCTACAATATCCCGCTCCGAGTACGTAATCTCATTAAGCGGGCTGGCACATCTAATCCTCAACAAATAGCTTCCTTTCTTGGCATTAAAATAGAATTTGTTGATACGCCTAACCATATTAATGGCTTTTGGCTTAGAATTTTACGCCGCAAATTTGTTTTTGTTAATGAGCGTTTAGATGAATGGCAGCAGAATGCCGTTATTGCACATGAGATTGCCCATATTTTGCTCCATCCAAAATACAGATATTTTTGTGAAGACAGCCGTTCTTACTACTGCTCACGCAGACATGAAAACGAAGCTGACTTTTTCGCTGTAAATTTGCTATCACACTCCTATCCTGATATCGATAGCTTTTATGTTGATAAGTTTTTAAAAGAAGGTTGGAAATAAACTAATAGGAGGTAAAAATGTCAGATTTCCAAGGACCCACTTTTGCATTTAATCTGTTTGTTTGCCCATACTGCAACGGCTATAATCAGCAGAAATGGTACGCTATACACAAAGAACATGTAATTTTTAAATTACGTGAAGATACCACTTTTATGAAATTGCTTCCTGGTCAACATCCTAAATATCAACAACAGTATCAAGGAACAGAAAATTTAGCTTATCCATATATTTATATTTCTGAATGTATACATTGTAAACAAATAATAATTTGGTATAACTTTAAAATCATATATCCTCTCACCGGTATTACTGCTTCGCCAAATAATTATATGCCCAATGAAGTTAAAGAATTATATACTGAGGCTGCATCCGTATGCGCACTATCCCCTCGGTCTGCTGCTGCGCTACTTCGTTTAGCACTTCAAATTCTGCTAAAAGAACTTGGCGGTGAAGGTAAAAATATAAATGATGACATTGCAAAATTAACAAAAGATGGTGTTCTAAAAGATGAAATTAAAACAGCTTGTGATATTTTAAGAGTAATAGGAAACAACGCTGTTCATCCTGGTCAAATTGATATAAAAGATAATACAGAAATTACCAATTCCCTTTTTGGGTTGCTAAATTTAATTGTTAGTGAAACTTTGGAACGCAAAGCAAAAATTGAATCTTTATATAGTCTGCTTCCAGAAGGTGCTAAGGAAGCAATTGAAAAACGGGATTCAAAATAAAAACCTTAAATTTGTTCTTTGAAAATTTTACATTGCACAGCAAGGTTCCTTATAATATAATAACTTCAAAGGACGGTGATATTGATATGTTTACAACTTTAAAAGAACAAGTTATAGATTTAAATAAAGATACTGTTCAAAATATCAATAGAATCCGTTCGGAACAAGAAGTTAATTCTAAAAAATTTAATAAGGAGTGGAATAAATGGAACACGAAAACGAAAATCAAACGGAAACCGCTCTAATTGATATTTTTTATAAAGATACTGAACGGTTAAATTCAATAATATCGCAAATAAACAAAGGAACCTTGCAGAGCCTCACTACCAAAAGTGAAGATTTGCAAGGTTCTACTTTTTATTCCGGTGGAAAAGTTGGTATTCCAGGTTCTGGTTTAGAATGTAACCAGCAAAGCAAAGAAGAAAACAAAAAGATTATAGAAGAAAATCGTTTAATTCAAGATTTTTCTGTAATCGATTTATTACAAACTTTGGATTTAGAAGTTATAGATTCTGTTACTAATGATATGCTTGCAGATTTAGTAATTCTTGAAGGCTCATTGAAACTGCAAAATTATAAGGCTATCTCTAATGCGATACCTTTACTTATGCCCTTTTATGATATGTTTGGTAAAAAAGATAATGACCTAAAGATCAAAGAAGCAAATATAGAACTTACATCTTTAAAAAAGATTAATCCTAGGACACCTGAAATAAGAGAGAAAATAAAACTATTAGAAAATAACATTAAGTCATTAAATCATAATAGTGATAATCTAAAAAATTTGTTTTCCTTTATGCCTAACATTTTACCATTCTTACCTAAAGGGCTCGGTTTCGAAATAACTTTAAAAAACGAAATGACTTTTAATGGTGTTTTAAAAGATAAATACTTAATAGACAGCGAAGAAATAGTCCTTACTACTTATAACACTAAATTGCCTGGCAAATGGAAAATTTTAGGTGTTATCGATTCTATTGACGATTCAAATGAAGAACAGGATCCAAGTAATCCTATCACTGCTATTAACAGTATTACTACATTTTTCAAGTTAATGCTATCCCCTAGTCCTATAAAAGGTGTAATTAAGCCTATACTAATATTTAGAGATTTAAATATCAAATAAAATACTTATTGTTTTATGAGGTTTATATGGCTGCTGAACAAATTACTCAAACCCAAGTAGATTTAATTATAGTTACTGCAACAATAACTACTGGAATAGGTTTATGTGCAAATATATTATTTGAATGGTACAAAAGGCAGAATTTAAAAACAATTACAAGAAGACATATCGCAACTTCACTGATTGCCGACCTTGAAGCTAAAAATGATTTAATAAATTCTAGATTATATGATTTTAAAAATTTCGAAACAAATGATTTAGAAAATTATTCTTTCGTTTACTTCCCCATCAGAAGCAATTATTTCAACGTATTCGAAAGTATAACTGATAAATTAGGTTATATTGACGATGATATTTTAAAGAAAAATATTATAACAACCTATGCTGAAATTAAAGGCTTATTCGATAGTGTACAAGCACTAGAAGATCTTTCAAAACAAGCACAACAACTTTTAAAAACTCCAGATAATGAAAAATATTTATTATTGTTAGCAACTAATCATCGTTTTTATGCCAACAAAATTTTAACCCAAATGTTGCCGAATGTTATAGGTAAAATGAATGCTTTAGAAAACGATTTGAAAAAATATCTAAAAAATCTATAATTTACAAATAAAAATGGAGGTTTCTCGATGGAACATGAAATTTTTCCTAATGACTTTACAGAAGGATTTTATGCAAAATTAAAATATAATACTTCTTATCCGGATTTATTTAATTGGTTCAATGCTTTATCGAAAGCTAATAATCATAATTTT
>OHFL01000692.1_pt1 | contig 19931 bp, 17 predicted proteins | sample 1567491 | NCBI WGS metagenome assembly OHFL01 (sample SAMEA3879539, study PRJEB24766) | human gut metagenome | biome: human-associated habitat; feature: feces | place: USA | collected 1985/1987 | reverse complement strand
AGACGCGCTCATCACAGAGCGCGTCTTTTTTGCTTGATATCCGGTTTTCTCAGCTCAGCCGTCCGCTCTCTACCGAGAAGCTCAGGTCGGCCACGGCCATGGTGGATCTGCGATGGGAGACCAGCAGGACAGTCTTTTCCCTGCACTCATCCCGCACGGCCTTGAGGATGATTCCTTCGTTCAGGCTGTCCAGATTGGAGGTAGGCTCGTCCAGCAGGAGAAAGGGTGCATCGTGCAGGAAGGCACGGGCCACACCGATGCGCTGGCGCTCACCGCCGGAGAGTGCACCGCCCAGCTCGCCCACAGGGGTATCATATCCCTTGGGCAGGCTGTTGATAAAGTCATCCAGCGCGGCCTTTCTGCAGGCAGCCTCCACCTCGGCACGGGTGGCATCGCGCCGGGCGATCCGGATGTTGTTTTCTATGGTATCGTCAAACAGCTCCGTTTCCTGGGTCACAAGACTTTCCTGGGCGCGCAGGGCGGCAGTGTTCACGGCGCGGATATCACGTTCACCAAACCGGATGGTGCCGCTGCTCACATCCCAGAAGCGCATGAGCAGCCGCAGAAAGGTGGATTTGCCGCTGCCGGAGCGGCCCGTGATGCCCACGATCTTCTTTTCCGGGATAGTCAGGCTCAGGTCGTGGAGCACCTCTTCCTTGGCGTAGGCAAAGCTGACATGCTCAGCCTGTGCACCGATAAAGGTGGTATCCGCGCCGTCGGTCACATCGGCAGTCACGGGGTCCTCGTCCAGCAGGTCAAGGACACGGTCGGCACTGGCGAACACCTGGGTCAGGCTGGCACCGAGGTTGGCCAGCGCCACCACCGGGCCAAAGGAGCTCAGGGCCGACAGGGTGCAGATCAGCACCCCCTCCGCACCCAGCTGGCCGTTCTGATATAGCCGGATGCTTACCCCCAGCACAGCCAGCGCCGTCAGCACGATGAGGGTGTTGGCGGCACCCACAGTCACGCCCTCGCGGTACTTCATGGCCTTCTGCTTCTCCCCCAGCGTCTCGCTGTGGGCCGTGATGCCCTCGGCACGCGCGGCGGTGTTCTGGTACTGCAGGATATCCCGCAGGCCGCGCAGGCTTTCCAGCAGATAGCTGTTGGTGTCGGCCAGAGCCTGCCGGTACTCGCGGGCGGCTTTGTCGCCCCGTCTGGCAGACCACACCGGCAGAGCAATGCCCACCAGCAGATAGCCTGCCAGCAGCACCAGTGCGGGCAGAATATGATAACTGGCCGTAAAGCAGGTCATGCCGGTCACACAGAGGATCGCGATGCAGACCGGCGAAATGGTGTGGGCATAGAACACCTCCAGTTGCTCGATGTCGGCGGTGATCAGGGAGATCAGGTCGCCCCGGTCACGGCCTTCCAGCTTGGCGGGGGTCAGGCGGCGGAGCGCGCCGAACACCTTATCCCGGATGAGGGCCAGCAGCTTGAAGGCGATATAGTGGTTGGAGGCCTGCTCTGCGTAGCGCAGCACGCCGCGCAGCAGGGCAAAGACAAGGATGCAGACAAAGGCTGTGCCCACGCCTGCCAGCGGGCTGGGCAGGCCTGCCGCCGTGAGCAGGGCAAAGCCGCCGAAGATCGTGATAAAGGTGGCGCAGAAATGGCCGATGACACCCATGACAATGGCTGCCAGCATGATGGGCAGCATGGGCCGGACCAGCACGATCAGCCGTGCGGCAATGGCAAACGGACTGCGGTGTTTTGTGTTGTTCATGCGCTCACCTCCCCAAGGTCTTCCAGCTGTTTCTGGGCGTTGTACAGGCGGTTGTACACCCCCTGTGCCGCCAGCAGGTCATTGTGCGTTCCCTGCTCGGCGATGCGGCCTGCCTCCAGCACATAGATGCAGTCGCTGTCCACCACATTGGCCAGACGGTGGGAGATCAGGATCACTGTTTTCTTTCCCGCCAGGCTGTGGATGGCTTTCATGATATCGTTCTCGCTCTCGGCATCCACATTGGAGGTCGCCTCGTCGAACACATAGATGGGTGAATCATGCAGCAGGGCACGGGCCATGGCAAGGCGCTGGCGCTGCCCGCCGGACAGGTTGGAGCCGCCCTCGTGGAGCGCCGTTGCAAGGCCGCTCTGGCTGCGGCAGAAGTCTGCAAGGTTCACCTGCTCCAGGGCCGCCCAGAGCTCGGCTTCGGCTGCATCGGGCCGGGCCATCCGGAGGTTGGCTTCCACCGTGCCCTTGAAGATGGCCGCATTGTGGGGCACCAGTGTCAGCAGGCGCAGGCGGTCGGCCTGCTTCCATTCGCTGACTGGGATGCCGCCCAGCGTGACCTCTCCCTCCGTCGCGGTGCGGGCACCGGACAGAATGGCCGCTATGGTGCTCTTGCCGCTGCCGCTTTCGCCCACCAGCGAGACAAAACTGCCCTGCGGGATGGTCAGGGACACATCGTGCAGGATAGTGCGCTCCTTCTCGTAACCAAAAGTGACATGCTCCAGCGCAAGGGTGCTGTCGGCCGGGTCGGCAGTCTTTTCGCCATCTTCAGGCTCCTGGGCAGAGAGCAGCCTGAAGATCTTCTCAGCCGAAGCCGCACCATTCATGGCAATGTGGAAGTAGCTGCCCAGCAGGCGCAGGGGCAGGAAGAAATCCGCCGCCAGCAGGAGGATGGTCAGGGCGCTGGTCAGGCTGAGCTGGCCCTTGGCAAAGGCCGATGCTGCGCTGATGATGCCAAGACCCGCACCGCCATAGGCCATCAGGTCCATCAGGGTCACGCTGTTCAGCTGCATGGTCAGCACCTTCATCGTAATCTTGCGGAACCGCTCGGCCTGGGCATTCATCTCCTCGTGCTTCCAGCCGTCTGCCTGATAGATCTTCAGGGTGGTCAGGCCCTGGATATTCTCCAGAAAGCTGTCGCCCAGGGTGGTGTACTCGCCCCAGTAGTTCGCCAGCAGCTTCTTGGCGAACTTCTGCACCGCCACAATGGACAGGGGGATGAGCGGCACACAGCACAGCAGAAGGATGGCCGAGCGCGCGTGCACGCCCACCAGCAGCACAAACAGGGTCACCGGGGCCAGCAGGCTGTAAAACAGCTGGGGCAGATACTTTGCAAAGTAGGTGTCGATCTGCTCCACACCCTCGCTGGCCAGCATCACGGCTTCACTGGTGGCCACCGTCTCGCTGTAACCGGCCCCCAGCCGGGTGAGCTTTGCATAGATGCTGCTGCGCAGGGTGCGCTTGACATCCTTGGAAGCCCGGTCGCTCATATCAGAGGCGCAGAGGGTCAGGCCATAGCGCACCGGCACAGTCAGCAGGCAGAGCAGCATCCCCTGCCAGAGGGCATTGCCGGTCAGGCTGCCCGCAAACACGCCGCCGATGAGGCGGGATACCGTCATCACCAGCACCACATTGCACAGCATCCCCAGCCACTGGAACAGCACGTTCAGCCCCACATAGCGCAGGGCCTTCCGATCGAAGGAAAGCAGTTTCTTGTTGATCACGAAGCGTTCTCCTTTTCAGATTCATCCGGGCCGAACAGGCGGTCATATTCGCCGGTAAAAGCCCGTTCGGGCAGGGCCGAAGTCAGAGCCAAAGCGGCATTATAGCGTTCCTCCTCGGTCATGTCGATGCGCACAGGCGGAAAATGCGTCAGCACCGTTTCCAGTTGAGCCCTGACCGCCTTTGCCACAAAGATGCCCTGATCGGTCAGATAGATCTTGCCATAGTGTTCCTTCACGATCATGCCCCGATCCATCAGCAGGTTCATAATGCGCACCACACTGGGCTTGGTCACGTTCAGCTTTTCGGCAATGCTGCGGGAGCAGATATCCAGATGCGTCTGGGAGACCTCATAGATGGCCAGGAGATACCGCAGATGGGCTGCTGTCAGTTCCATAGTATCACTCTCTTCTATAATAATGTAAGCCGCTTCCAGTGTTATCCAAAGCTAACTTTTTTCATTCTAAAAAAGGGCGCGGGCCGATTGGATGTTCGACCCGCGCCCAGCGGTTTTTACTGATCAGTGGCAGCCGCTGCAGCCGCCGCAATTGCCATTGCAGCCGCCTTCGCCGCAGCCCCCACAGCCGCCATGCTTGTGGGAGTGCCATGCGGCCCAGCCCACACCGCCAAACACGATAGCACCTACAATGATGGTAGGCAGATTAAAGTTCGTGGCCAGGAATTCCATCATACAGAACACACCCTTTCAAACTGGACAGATGATTTTACTTGATCTTGGAAACGTCGATCTTGACCTCGTTGTCGCCAACGTACTTGTTGGGGCGGAACATCAGGTACAGGAATGCGGCAAAAATCACGATTGCCACGATGGTGAAGAAGTTGAAGCCAACCTCACCGGTGATCAGGCCGCCGATCTGGTACACGACCAGAGCCGCGCAGTAAGCCAGAGCGCACATATAACCGATAGCGATGGCAGTCCACTTGCCGTTGTTCATCTCACGCTTGATCGCGCCCATAGCAGCGAAGCAGGGAGCGCACAGCAGGTTGAAGATCATAAAGGCGTAAGCGGACAGAGCGGTGTAATCCTGCGCAACTGCTGCCCAGATCTCATCACCGTTTTCAGACAGCTCGCCGCCGAAGTGATACAGAACACCGAAGGTGCCAACCACGTTCTCCTTTGCGATCAGACCAGAGACGGAAGCAACGGTTGCACGCCAGTTGCCGAAGCCCAGAGGAGCGAAGATCCAGGCGATCTTGGTAGCGATAGCGGCCAGGACGGAGTTGTCCTGATCCTCGACCATGCCGAAGGCACCATTCTCGAAACCGAAGCCCTGCAGGAACCACAGCACAACGGTAGCTGCCAGAATGACGGAACCGGCACGCTTGATGAAGGACCAGCCGCGCTCCCAGGTGGCACGGAAAACGTTGCCCCATGCAGGCACATGGTAAGCGGGCAGCTCCATAACGAAGGGTGCGGGGTCGCCAGCGAAGAGCTTGGTCTTCTTCAGAATAACACCGGAGCAAATGATGGCAGCCATGCCGATGAAGTAAGCGGAAACAGCAACCAGAGAGGAACCACCGAACATTGCACCTGCGATCAGGCCGATGATGGGCATCTTAGCGCCGCAGGGGATGAAGCAGGTGGTCATAATGGTCATGCGGCGGTCACGCTCGTTCTCGATGGTACGGGAAGCCATAACACCGGGCACGCCGCAGCCGGTACCGACCAGCACGGGGATGAAGCTCTTGCCGGACAGGCCGAACTTGCGGAAGATACGGTCCATGATGAAGGCGACACGGGACATATAGCCCACATCCTCCAGGATGGACAGCAGGAAGAACAGAACCAGCATCTGGGGAACGAAGCCCAGCACCGCGCCGACACCGGCCACGATACCATCCATGATCAGGCCGTACAGCCAGCCTGCCACACCGATGCTCTCCAGGAAACCGCCCAGCGCGCCCGGCACAATCTCCCCAAACAGGACATCGTTGGTCCAGTCGGTCGCAAAGGTGCCGATAGCCCAGCCGCCATCTGCAATGGAGGTGCCCATGGACAGGGAGTACATCAGGAACATGACCAGCGCGAAGATGGGCAGAGCCAGCACACGGTTGGTCACGATCTGGTCGATCTTGTCAGAAGCAGTCAGGTGCTCCACACGGGCCTTTTTCTTGACGGCCTTGTCAACGACACCGTTGATGTAGGAGTAGCGCTGGTTGGTGATGATGCTCTCCGCATCATCGTCCATCTCCTTCTCGCAGTCTTTGATGTGCTCATCAATGTGGTCAGCCAGAGCCTTATCGAGCTTCAGCTCTTCCACGACCTTCTCATCCCGCTCGAACAGCTTGACCGCGTACCAGCGCAGGAAGCGGTCATCGACCTTGCCCTGGATGGACTCCTCGATGTGTGCAATGGCGTGCTCCACACTTCCGGTAAAGACATGGGGCAGCTCACCGGCCTTCTGCTTCTGGGCAGCGGCAACCGCAGCCTTGGCAGCAGCCTCGGTGCCCTCGCCCTTCAGTGCGCTGATCTCAACTGCCTGGCAGCCCAGCTCGCTGCTCAGCTTCTTCAGGTCGATCTTATCGCCGTTCTTGCGGACCAGATCGATCATGTTGACCGCCATAACAACGGGGATACCCAGCTCGATCAGCTGAGTGGTCAGGTAGAGGTTGCGCTCAATGTTGGTGCCATCGATGATGTTCAGGATGGCATCGGGCTTCTCCTTGACCAGGTAAGTACGGGAGACGACCTCCTCCAGCGTGTAGGGAGACAGTGAGTAGATACCGGGCAGGTCCTGGATGATGACATCCTTATCGCCCTTCAGCTTGCCTTCCTTCTTTTCCACGGTAACGCCGGGCCAGTTGCCAACGTACTGGTTGGAGCCGGTCAGGTTATTGAACAGGGTAGTCTTGCCGCAGTTCGGGTTACCGGCCAGTGCAATTTTAATACTCATTGCGTGTCCTTTCCTCTCTTTGGAATCAAACCACTTCGATCATTTCAGCGTCGGCCTTGCGCACACTCAGTTCGTAGTTGCGCACGGTCAGCTCCATGGGGTCGCCCAGAGGTGCCACCTTACGGACATAGATCTCAACACCCTTGGTGATGCCCATGTCCATGATGCGGCGCTTGACCGGGCCTTCGCCATGCAGGCGTGCCACGGTGCAGGTCTCGCCGACCTTCACGTCCTTCAGAGTTTTCATGCAAATTTCCTCCTCTACTTGTCTTTATTCAGAGACCATTCCAGTGTCGGAGCAGGTCCCAAACAGCGCGCTGCGCTGTTCAGCCGATCATAATGCGATTTGCCATCGTCCTGTCGAGTGCCAGGCGGCTTTCCTTGACCTGTACGATCAGGTTGCCTGCGATCTCGTTGACCACGGTCACTTCGCTGTCCACCACAAAACCAAGCTCTGCCAGATGCAGGCGGACTTCATCTTTGCCGGTGATCTTCTTGATGGTGACGGTCTCGCCCGCCTTCGCCATTGTCAGAGGCATCATAACATTCCACTCCCTTTTTCATACTGTTTGTGGGCTGCTGATGCACCGGAGCGGTTAGTCAGTCGGAACTATCAGCATGGATAGTTTACGCTTACTAACCTTTGTTGTCAACAGTTTTTTCATCATCAAAAGTTAGTTTATATGAACAAACAGTTTTTCTGCCCAAATATCCCAGTTTTTTTATCACAATCAACAACAACTAACTCAAATTCCTGAGTAAAAGTTAGCCATCGTTTACATTTTACAGTCATTTTTTCTATCCATGAAATGACACAGCCGCCCGATGCAGTGGTCAAGGCTGCAACGGACGGCCGCGTGTCAAAAGGAGGATTTCTTCCCGCCGGAGCGTGGTTTGTTCCGGTGGGTGCCAGGATAAAAAGAGAGTATTGGTAGAGAATGACTTGTCAAGCCGCCACAGCAAGGCGAAAAATGGGGGTACCCTCATGGAACAGGCGCAGATACACTCTGGTGCACTTGTTCAACTGGGCAAAATGACGTGCGGCGGCATCAGGGTCGCCGTAAGCCTTCCAGCAGCCGCAGCAGGTGAAGTTGCGGCCCTGATTTTCGATAAAGCCCACCACATCGGTGAGCGGATAACCAAGAAACACACCGATCTCATGGGGAAAATCGGCTTCGCAGCACAGCCGCCGGGACAGCTGCCGCAGCATACCGTCACAATCGGAAGCATCTTCCGGCAGGGCATAGCCCTCGCGTTGCAGGAACTCCCGCACCGCCTCATCGGCCAACACCTGACGCAGGCGGCTCTCGCGGTAAACATAAATGAGATACCGGTGGGTTTGAGCACAGCCCTTGAGGACCCGGACCTTCAGCCCCTTCTCCCCCAGCTGGTCATTCCAGCGGTGCACCCGGGCAGCCAGGTCGGCGCAGTCCCGGGTCTCATAGCGGAACAGCCCGGCAGGCTTCAGCCCTGCCAGCACTGGCGCGCACTGTTCGATCATCACGGTCTCAAAATTACGCTCCATGGCCGCTTTCCTCCGCTCTCGTTTTCTTCAGGAACAGCGTTCCCCGCCGCGCCGCATTCTATGCAGGTGCAGCAGTTAGATATTTCTAACCTCAAACTCTAAAAGAATGCGGCACAGACCATTTGTCTGCTGACCGCTTCGTAGTTAGTTATTTCTAACGTGGCATTATCTTACCACAGCATTGGGGTGGTGTCAAGGGGTTTTGACAAGTTTTCTGCATCAAACTTTTTGCGCGTGTTGCGGCGTGTCGAAATTCATGGTATAGTAAAATCGCCACCTCGGCCAAGGTGACGTTTTTCAATTAAAAACTTCACATTGAAAGAGGTCAACCGCTTGTCGCAGTGCCTTTTTCTTTTTGCAGAATAGTCAATTTTTAACGATTTGTCAAGGATGTGTTCCCTATGCTTTCAACCACCCTTTCCCCTCTCGTGGAAAAAATCTCCACCTTACTCTCTATCTCCCCCGCCGCCCCGGTGCTGGTGGCGCTGGACGGCCGGTGCGGCAGCGGCAAAACCACGCTGGCGGCACAGCTGGCCTGGCAGTTTCCCCAGAGCATCACGGTGCATACCGATGACTTTTATCTTCCCCCAGCCAGCCGTGTGGCAAACTGGGAGCAGCTCCCTTGCGCCAACATGGACTTGGAGCGTCTGCGTGCCCAGGTGCTTACCCCCGCCCGGGCCGGGCAGGCGATTCCCTACCGTGCCTATTCCTGCCGGGCGGGTGCCTACCTGCCGGAACAATGCTTTGCGCCCCAGCCGCTGGTCATCGTGGAGGGCAGTTACAGCTGCCACCCCACCCTTGCGGACTGTTATGATCTGAAGCTTTTCGTCACTTGCTCCAAGGAAGAGCAGGCCCGCCGTCTGCTGACGCGGGAGGGAGAACGCTATTCAGGCTTCACCGCCCGGTGGATCCCACTGGAAGAGGGGTATTTCGCAAAATTCCAGATCGAGCAGACCGTTGACTTTATCCTTGATACGACCTGTTAACTTTTTGCAAATTCCAGCGCTCTGCCCCTGCAAACCTGCTGCAAAATATGTTATAGTTAGGATGGAACAATAATTTTTTCAAGGCAAGGAGCAGCATATGGAACATTTTGTGCAGTTTGAGGATGTTTCCAAATATTATCAGACCGGCAGTGTCCGCATTGCGGCGGCCGATCACCTGAATTTTTATGTAGACAAGGGCGAGTTTTGCATCATTGTGGGTCCCTCTGGTGCAGGCAAGACCACCCTGCTGAACATTCTGGGCGGCATGGACACCTGCGACGAGGGCCATGTCTGGCTGGATGGGCAGGATGTGAGCCATTTCTCCGAAAAAGAGCTCACCACCTACCGCCGGTACGACGTAGGCTTCGTGTTCCAGTTCTACAATCTGGTGCAGAATCTGACTGCACTGGAAAATGTGGAGCTGGCCAGCGAGATCTGCCGTGATCCGCTGGACCCCGCCGCCACGCTGGAAAGTGTGGGTCTGGGCGAGCGGCTCAACAACTTCCCTGCCCAGCTTTCGGGCGGCGAGCAGCAGCGCGTTTCCATTGCCCGGGCATTGGCCAAGAACCCCAAGCTCCTGCTCTGCGATGAGCCCACCGGTGCACTGGACTACAAGACCGGCAAGCAGGTGCTGGCCCTGCTCCAGCGCACCTGCCGCGAAACAGGGCGCACCGTCATCGTCATTACCCACAACACGGCCCTGACGGCCATGGCGGACCGGATCATCCAGGTCAAGAGCGGACAGATCCTGTCCAACAAGGTCAACGAACACCCGGTGCCGGTGGAACAGATCGAGTGGTGACCGCTATGCAGAAAAGCTATCGTAAAAATATCCAGCGTGACTTCCGGAGCAATCTGAACCGGTTCCTTTCCCTGTTCGGCATCGTGGCGCTGGGCGTGATGATGCTGACAGGTCTGGTCAGCTTTGCCCCCAGTATGCGCACCGCCGGGCAGAAGTACTATGTCCAGCAAAATGTGTTCGACCTGCGGGTGCTCTCCACGCTGGGCCTTTCGGAATCAGATCTCTCCGCCATTGCCGCCACGGAGGGCGTGAGCGCCGTGATGCCCGTGAAGTATCTGGACACCGAGGGCCGCTGGTCAAGCTCTACCGACGGAGCCGTGCTGCGGGTGCAGCAGCTTCCCGCCGACCCGGCTGCGGATACCGAGGCCAATATGAACCGCCTGACTCTGCTGGAGGGCCGGATGCCCGAAACCGCCAACGAGTGTGTGGTACAGGTGCTGGGCCACGCTGACCCTGTCCCGCTGGGCACCGTGGTCACCCTGCCCGAGGATACCGAGGACATCCGCCGCACCGAATATACCGTGGTGGGCCAGGTGCAGGACCCCCAATATTTTTCTGCCACCCAGGAGACCAGCACCGTCGGTGATGGCATCCTGGATGCTCTTGTGTTCGTGCAGGACGGTGAATTGACCGCAGATTATTATACCGTCTGTTATCTCAAAGTAGCAGATGCCGCACAGTATGATAATTACAGCGACGAATACCAGACCGCTGTGGATACTGTGGCTGACCGGCTGGATGCCATCAGCAAGGAGCACTGTGTGGCCCGCCGGGCCCAGCTTATCGAGGATGCCACTACCCAGCTGGACGATGCCAAACAGACCTACAGCGAGCAGAAGGCCGAGGCCGAGCGCCAGTTTGCACAAGCCGAGCAGAAGCTGACCGACGCGCAGCGGGAGCTGGATGCCGCCAAGGCCCAGCTGGACGCAGGCGAAGCCGAGCTTGCCGCCCAGAAGGCCGCCCTGCCCGATACCATGCAGAGCGGTGCCGCCACGCTGGTGAGCAGCGAAGAGCAGGTATTGGAATTTGAGGATCAGCTTCAGCAGATCCAGCTGCTGGTCAACCTGAAACAGGTGGCTGACCCCCTGCTGGGCTATGCCGAGACCGCCCTGAACAATGCCCAAAAGGCGCTGGATGAGGCCGAGCCCGAAGACGAGGAATACACCGAGCTGCGGGACGCGCTTGCCAAGGCACAGGCCGCTTACGATAATATCAAGGGCCAGCTGGACGGTTATCAGGCCCAGCTGGATGCCGGCAAGCAGCAGATGTACGCCAAAGGGCTCATCTCCTCGCCTAACCTCTCCAATACCGACCTTGTCACTGAGGCCAAGGCCGCCCTGCGCAGCATGAAGGTACAGCTGCTGCAGGGCCAGCTCCAGCTGAGCACCGGTACTGCCACCGCCTACACCCAGTTTGAGGCCGCCCGTGCCCAGCTGGACGAGGGCTGGGCACAGTACCAATCCGGGCAGGAGCAGCTGAACGCTTCCCGCACCGAATACGAGACCCAGAAGGCCGATGCGGAGCAGAAACTCGCCGAAGGCCAGCAGCAGATCAACGATGCGGAAGAGAAGATCGCGGACATCCAGAACGGCGAGTGGTATGTGCTGGACCGCGGCAGCACCCTGAGCCTTGTCACACTGGAACAGTACGCCGACCGGATGGCCGCCATTGCCCGGGTGTTCCCGGTGTTCTTCTTCCTGGTGGCGGCGCTGGTGGCTTCCACCACCATGACCCGCATGGTGGACGAGAACCGCCTGCAGATGGGCACCCTCAAGGCGCTGGGCTACTCCAATGCCAGCATTGCAGGCAAGTACCTACTCTATGGCATTGCCGCCAGCGTTCTGGGCAGCATCGTGGGCATTGCCATGGGCTTTGTGGTATTCCCCACCATCTTCTGGTACGCCTACCGCACCATGATGTTCTCCCTCCCCACCTTTACCCTGCACTTCTACCCGGGCCTGGCACTGGGCAGCATGGCCCTCAGCGCGGCGGTCATCGGCCTTGCCACCCTGCAGGCCTGCCGCGCCAGCCTCAAGGAAAAATCCGCCGCCCTGCTGCTGCCCCGTGCCCCTGCAGCGGGCAAGCGCATCCTCCTTGAATATCTCACCCCGTTGTGGAAGCGGATGAGCTTCTCTCAGAAAACCACCGCCCGCAATCTGTTCCGCTATAAAAAGCGCTTCTTTATGACCGTTCTGGGCGTGGCGGGCTGCACAGCCCTGCTCCTCATCGGCTTCGGCATCCAGGATTCCCTGCTGCCCATGCTGACCAAGCAGACCACTGAGCTGACCCACGCCGACCTGACCATCTCCCTGAGCGACGAAAAGGCGCTGACCATGGAGAACGGTCTGGCCGACCTGCTGGATTCCAGCAGCGGGATCACCAGCTGGGGCCGCTATTACACCAAGAGCGTCACCCTTTACAACGCCGAGGGGGAAAAAGAGACCGCCAGCCTGGTTGCCGCCGCAGACGAAAGCCAGATGACCGAATACTTCACCTTCCGCACCCGGCAGGGCCACAAACCCATTGCCTTTGACGATTCCAGCGTCATCCTGACCGAAAAGACCGCTGAAAAGCTGGGGCTTTCGGTGGGCGACAGCTTTGAGGTGGAGACCACCGACGGCGGGCGCAGGTCCCTGACCCTGACCGGCATCACCGAGAACTATGTCTTTACCCGGCTGTACCTCTCGCAGGCGCAGCTCAAAACGCTGAACGGCGGTGCTCTGCCCGCCTGGAACGCCGTTTACGGTCAGACCGACTGCCCCACCGATGCAGCCCGCGCCTCCCTCTCCTCCTCCATTCTGGCCTGCAACTATGTCAGCTCCGTCTCCTTCATCGAGGACACCACCCAGATGTTCGATGGCCTGATCGGCTGCCTGAACTATGTGGTCATGCTGGTCATCGTCTGCGCTGCCGCGTTGGCCGCCGTGGTGCTCTACAACCTCATCAGCGTCAACCTGGGCGAGCGCAAAAAGGAGCTTGCCACCATCAAGGTGCTGGGCTTCTATGACAAGGAGGTCTACCGCTACATCTTCCGGGAGATCGACCTGCTCTCTCTCATCGGCTCCCTGGTGGGTCTGGTGGTGGGCATTCCCCTGCACCAGTTCATCATCCGCACTGTGGAAATGGACCAGATGATGTTTATCCGTTCCATTGCCCCCCGCAGCTTTGTGTTCAGCGTGGCGCTCACCATGCTCTTCAACTTTGCCGTCTGCCTGCTCATGCGCCGCCATGTCCGCCAGATCAGCATGGTGGAAAGCATGAAAGCGCCGGAATAATTCCCTTACAAACAGAACAACGCCCGCCGGGTGTGGTACTTCTCGTACCGCCCGGCGGGCGTATTGTTTTGCGTTCTATCCAACTGCAGTCTCAGCCGCCCAGATAAGCGTTGCGGACGCGCTCATTGGTCAGCAGCTCTGCACCGGTGCCATCCATGACCACGTGGCCTGTCTCGAGAACATAGGCACGGTCGGCCACGGAAAGGGCCATCTGTGCGTTCTGCTCCACCAGCAGGATGGTCATACCTTCCTTGTGGATATCGCGGATGATATCAAAAATCTCCTGCACCAGCAGCGGGGAAAGGCCCATGGAAGGCTCGTCCAGCATCAGCATGGAAGCGTTGCTCATCAGGGCACGGCCCATGGCCAGCATCTGCTGCTCGCCGCCGGACATGGTACCGGCCAGCTGCCTGCGGCGCTCCTTCAGGCGGGGGAAGAGGGTGAACACCTTTTCCTTGTTGGCCGCAATGGTGGAAGCGGGCTGGGTGTAGGCCCCCATATCCAGGTTTTCCTCCACGGTCATGTGCAGGAACACATGGCGGCCCTCCGGCACCTGTGCCAGACCGGCCTCCACGATCTTATGGGCGCGCACGCCCTTGATGCTCTTGCCCTTGTACAGGATGTCGCCCGTTTTGGGGTGGAGCAGGCCGGAGATGGTTTTCAGGGTGGTTGACTTACCGGCACCGTTGGCACCGATCAGGGTCACGATCTCGCCCTCGTGCACCTCAAACGAAACATCCTTGACAGAGTGGATGTTGCCGTAATAAACGTTGATGTTATCAACTTTCAGCATCGTTTCTGCCATCGGTTCAGCCCTCCTTCTTGCCCAGGTAGGCCTCGATGACCTGGGGATTGTTGCGGATCTCATCCGGGGTGCCCTTGGCGATGATGCGGCCGAAGTTCAGCACCGCGATGCCCTCGCAGATGCCCATGACCAGGCTCATGTCATGCTCGATCAGCAGCACGGCGATGTTGAACTCATCGCGGATGCGGCGGATGGTCTCGGTCAGTTCAGCGGTTTCCGAGGGGTTCATACCGGCGGCAGGCTCATCCAGCAGCAGCAGCTTGGGGCTGGTGGCCAGTGCGCGCATGATCTCCAAACGGCGCTGTGCGCCATAGGGCAGGCTGCCGGCCTGCGTATAGGCCATATCTGCCATGTGGAAGATGTCCAGCAGCTCAAAGGCACGCTCGGTGCAGTGCTTTTCCTCTTTCCAGTAGTTGGGCAGGCGGATCAACGACGAGGCAAGGTCGTACTTCATGGACTCATGCAGGCCGACCTTGATGTTGTCGATGACGCTCATTTCCTTGAACAGACGGATGTTCTGGAAGGTGCGGGCCACGCCCATCCGGTTGACCTGATAGGTCTTTTTGCCCGCCGTGGGCATTCCATCGATCAGGATGGAGCCGCGGGTGGGCTGGTAAACATTGGTCAGCAGGTTGAACACCGTGGTCTTACCGGCACCGTTGGGGCCAATCAGGCCTGTGATCTCGTTGCGGCCGATCATCAGGTTGAAGCCATCCACGGCGGTCAGGCCGCCAAAATCGATGCCCAGCTCACGGACATCCAGAATGGGCTTTTTGTCCTTATCGCGGTCCGTCAGGAAGCCGCCGGAGGGGACACTGTTCAGTCTGGTCTGGAACTCACTCATGGTCTGCACCCTCCTTCTTTTTCTTGCCAAACAGGACACGCTCCACAAGGCGGCTCATGGAGAAATCGTAGCTGCCCAGCAGTCCGCCCGGGCGGAAGATCATCATCAGGATCAGCACCAGCGAGTAGATGACCATGCGGTAGCTGTCGAAGCTGCGGGTCGCCTCAGGCAGGATGGTCAGGACCGTTGCAGAGAGGATGGAGCCCAGCATGGAGCCCATGCCGCCCAGAACCACCATGACCAGGATCTCGATGGACTTCATAAAGCCGAAGGTGGAGGGATTCAGCACGCCGATGTAGCAGGCATACAGGCCGCCTGCCAGACCCGCAAAGGCAGCGGAAAAGGCAAAAGCCATGACCTTATAGTAGGTGGTCTGGATGCCGCAGCTCTCGGCGGCGATCTCGTTGTCGCGGATGGCCAGCACGGCACGGCCGTGGCGGCTCTTCATCATGGCGTGGATCAGGAAGCAGGTGATGACCACGCAGAGGAACACGTTGGTGAAGTTGGAGTACTTGGGGATGTTCTTCAGGCCCTTGGAGCCATAGAACAGCTTAAAGCCCAGCACATCATCGATGTTGTTCAGGGTGATGCGGATGATCTCACCAAAGCCCAGCGTCAGGATGGCCAGATAGTCGCCGGTCAGGCGCAGGGCCGGGATGCCGATGAGCACACCGAACAGACCAGCCACGATGCAGGCCAGCACCAGACCGATGGCAAAAGAGACACCGTCCGGTAGCGGGCAGAACTTGGTGAACAGGGCGCAGGTGTAGGCACCCACAGCCATGAAACCGGCATGACCCAGCGGCAGCTGCCCCAGATAGCCGGTGGCAACGTTCAGGGAGACCGCCAGGATGATATTGATGCCCACCGTCATCAGCACCTTGTTCTGGTAGGTGGACAGGATATTCCGGGTCAGGTAGGAAAGCGCCACGAACAGCAGAGCCACCAGCACGGCGTTCATCAGATAGCGCACGGGCATTTTGATCGTTTTACGGTTCTTATTCATCTTCCTGCCCTCCTTACACCTTTTCCTGCACCTTGCGGCCGAGGAAGCCGGTGGGCTTGAACAGCAGCACGATGATCAGGATGGCAAACGTAACGGCATCCTTCCAGGCGGAAAGACCGATGGCGGAGACAAAGCACTCGCACAGGCCGATGGCAATGCCGCCGATCATTGCGCCCGGGATGGAGCCGATGCCGCCCAGAACGGCGGCAACAAAGGCTTTCAGGCCCAGCATGGAGCCCATGGTGGGGGTAGCCTGCGGGTAGGAGCAGCAGTACAGCACCGAGCCGATACCGGCCAGCGCGGAGCCCACCGCAAAGGTAAAGGAGATGGTGCTGTTGACATTGATGCCCATCAGGCGGGCAGCGTCCATATCCTCAGAGACAGCGCGCATGGCCTTGCCCAGCTTGGTTTTCTGCACCAGAAAAGTCAGCACCAGCATGGACAGCACGGTGACCACCAGTGTGATCACGGAGGTCAGGCCCAGGGGCACACTGCCGATCATAAAGGTCTTGTTGCCGTAGTAGGATGGGATGACCTTTGCGCCGGAACCCATCACCAGCTCAGCGGTGTACTCCAGGAAGAAGGAGACACCAATGGCCGTGATCAGCAGGGAGATGCGGGGCGCGTTGCGCAGCGGGGTGTAGGCGACCTTTTCGATCACCACACCCAGCAGGGTGCAGGTAATAATGGTGGCGCACACGGCTGTCACCGGGCCAAGGCCCAGCTGGTTCATAACGAACCAGGACATGTATGCACCCACCATGATGACATCGCCGTGGGCAAAGTTCAGCAGCAGGATGATGCCGTACACCATGCTGTAACCCAGTGCGATCAGTGCATAGATGCTGCCAAGGGACAAGCCGTTGATCAGCTGACTAAAGAACACTGTCATTGGATGGACACTTCCTTTCTTTCTACCAAAAAAGCGGAGACAACCTGTTCCGGCGGCCTCCGCAAGGGTACATCATTCTCTGGTTCCGGCATTCAGGCCGCACACCGGTGCGCGGCGCAGAAGCGGAATCAGAACATTTCCTTCAGTTCGGGCTTGCCGTCCACATAGGTCAGGATCGCAGTCTTCTTGACGGGATCGTGGTGCTCATCAAAGGTAAAGGTTCCGGTGATGCCCTCGATGGTGCCGGAGGCAATGGCATCGTTGACAGCCTGCTTGTACTCATCGGTACCGGCCTCCAGGCCGGCATCCTCAGCAGCCTGCACGCCGTAAACCACGGTCTTGGCGGCATCATAGCCCAGAGGAGCAAAGCCGTTGGGGTAATCCTCGCCGTACTCGGCCTTGTAGGCATCCTCGAACTCGGGGCTGGAGCCCTTTGCGTAGTTTGCGCAGAAGTAGCTGTCCTTCAGCTGGTCGGCAGTGGCATAGCCCTCCAGACCATCCCAGCCGTCGCCGCCCAGGAAGGGAACATTCAGGCCGATGCTCTCAGCTTGAGACAGGATCTGGCCCACTTCCTCGTAGTAGTTGGGGCAGAACACGGTCTCGGGGCCCTTGCCCAGGATGCTGGTCAGCTGGGTCTTGAAGTCCACGTCGCCATCGGAGTAGCTCTCCTGATCGACAATGGTGCCGCCCAGGCTCTCGAACTCGTTGACGAAGTTCTCGGCCAGACCCTCGTTGTAGTCAGCGCCCTTCTTGAAGATGACAGCTGCCTTGGTGTAGCCCAGCTTCTGGTAAGCATAATCAGCCATCTTGATGCCCTGGAACGGGTCGGTGAAGGTGGCACGGAAGACATTCTCGTTCACGGTGTCGGTCTCGGCATCGTAAGTAACGGCCTCAGCGGTAGCGGAAGCAGTGACCATGGGCATGTTGTAATCTGCGCTCTCGGCAGCAACTGCCAGGGTGGGGGTGGTGGTGACATCGCCCACCAGAGCGGTGATGCCCTCGTCCACCATCTTGGTGAAGCAGTTGACAGCCTGCGTAGCATCACCCTGCTCATCCTCGGTCAGGATCTCGATCTGCTTGCCATTGATGCCGCCGTCTGCGTTGACCTGCTTCAGGTACAGGGAAGCGCCGTTGACAACGGCCTGGCCGTAAACGGAAACGTTGCCGGTCAGGGGGCCCATCACGCCGATCTTGATGGTGTCACCGGAAGCAGCGGCAGTGCCTGCAGCGGATGCGGCAGTGGAAGAAGCGGCAGTGCTGGAAGAGGAGCCGCCGCAGGCGGTCAGGACACCGGCAGCAGCCACGACACCGGCAGCGGTCAGAAAGTTGCGGCGAGAGATCATCTTTTTCATAATACAATATCCTCCTGTTGGAAGTTTTTTGTGTGATAGATGCACAAAGCAGGGCGCTTCCCTCAAAGCCGCCCTGCTTTGTGTGTGTATTCATTATAGTCTCGCCGGGCGGGTTGTGCAATTCACAAACCGTCCATACTTTTCCGGGCATTTTCCGGCATTTTATGTGAAAGCCACCAAAAAATCCATGTTGTTTTTGGTTATTTTTTTCATTTTGTTCACTTTGTTTCATCGTGAAATGAAGGGCTTTCACCCATGTCAAAAAAGTTACAGCGTCGTTTTTTCTTCTGCCTGCCGGTAAATAGAGGTACGATAAAACACCATGGAGAGCACGTTGCCCACAGCGGCCAGGGCGTTTTCACCGATCAGCTTGCCCGCCACAAGGCTGTCGGCAATGTTGTAGAGCTGCTGGATACGCACCCGCCCCGGCGGGCATCCTATCAATGTTTACAGCAGCAAACATCCGCAGACCCTCTTGCGCAAGGGTGCGGGACGTGGTAGGATAAAGGCGGTTAGTTAGTTTTGACTATCTATATAATATCTCATCGAAGATCGGGAGGTTACTGTGATGAACTATCTGGAAATTGAATCTGTGATCGGCCGCGAGATCCTGGACTCCCGCGGAAATCCCACCGTTGAGGCCGAGATCACTCTGGCCGACGGCACGGTTGCCCGCGGCTGTGCCCCCTCCGGCGCTTCCACCGGCGAGTTCGAGGCTCTGGAGCTGCGCGACGGCGACAAGGGCCGCTATCTGGGCAAAGGCGTGACCAAGGCTGTGGAGAACATCAACACTGTCATCGCTGACGCGGTGGTGGGCATGGATGTCTCCGACATCTACGCCATTGATGCCGCCATGCTCCAGGCCGACGGCACCAAGGACAAATCCAATCTGGGCGCAAACGCCATTCTGGCGGTCTCCATTGCCGCCTGCCGCGCTGCCGCCGCTTCTCTGGAAATGCCCCTGTACCGCTTTCTGGGCGGCGTGAACGGCAACCGCCTGCCCGTGCCCATGATGAACATCCTGAACGGCGGCGCACACGCCGCCAACACCGTGGACACACAGGAGTTTATGATCATGCCCGTGGGTGCGCCCAGCTTCAAGGAAGCCCTGCGCTGGTGCGCCGAGGTGTTCCACGCTCTGGCTTCCATCCTGAAGTCCAGGGGCCTGGCCACCTCCGTGGGCGACGAGGGCGGCTTTGCCCCCAACCTGTCCAGCGACGAGGAGACCATCGAGACCATTCTGGCCGCCATCGAGAAGGCCGGTTATCAGACCGCCGAGCAGGTCCAGGCCGCTATCGCTGCCTCCGGCCACGCTCATTTCGAGGTCGCTGAGACCGACCCCACTGCTGAGGGCTTCGAGGCTCAGGCCAACGTCATGTACCTGTACATGAACAGCAAGACCAAGCACTATGACATCTACGCCAAGGTCGGCGAGAGCGTCGTCCTGCTGGATGATACCACTGTCGATCTGAGCGAGTATGCCAAGACCGCCGACGTGACCTCTGCCATCAGCACCGCCATCGCCGCGCTGAACATCGACCAGTACGCCACCGACGACGACCTGACCGCCGCCGTTGGGCGCGTGACCGCCCTTGAGACCGCTGTTGCCAACGTCTACACCAAGAAGGAAGTGGACGACAAGCTGGCGGCCAAGATGGATAAGGCCAGCATGGACGCCTACGCCACCGACGAGGAGGCCCAGCAGGCCGCCGCCACCGCCGTTGCCGGTGCTCAGGCCACCGACACCGAGTTCAACGCCGCCATGAATGAGGTCTGGACCCCCAGCGAGGGCTAAGGCACCTCCTCACGTCAGAAACGAATACCAGGGCCGGGGCGAAATGCCCCGGCCCGCTTATCAGGAGGTGAAACCCAGTTGGCTGACGAGAAGAACGTAACTCTGGAACAGTTCAAAGACTTTATGACCAAGGCCGACGAGCGGCTGGACAAGTTGGAAGTCGGCAAGGAAAACAAGGTTTCGCCCGTCAGTATCACTATTCCGACGGAGGGGTGGGCCTCCGAGGAGATCGGGGAGACCGACGAGGAAGGAACCGAGGCATCCTATCCCTTCTACTACGACATCG
>OHFL01000690.1_pt1 | contig 19946 bp, 14 predicted proteins | sample 1567491 | NCBI WGS metagenome assembly OHFL01 (sample SAMEA3879539, study PRJEB24766) | human gut metagenome | biome: human-associated habitat; feature: feces | place: USA | collected 1985/1987 | reverse complement strand
TTTATAAATATTCAAGAAGCAATATGTCTTGTAAATGTATATCGGCATTAATTTGTGCCTGCTTAATATTCTGCCCGCGAATTTAAAAATATTTTGATTTTAAGATACATACATATTATAATGTGGTGGATTAGGATTATAACTTGCATATATTAAGGTAATATTAAAGTTATTTCTGAATTTAAGTGTATAGGAGATTGCTATGAATATCCGTTTATTAGATAAAAATGATAAAGCTGCTCTCGAACAGCTTATATATACTATAGAAAATGCTCTTCCTGTTCCTGAATGGTGGATTCCTATTGATGATATTGAACGCTCACATTTCTTTGATGCTGACTGGACATGCTTCTTAGGTGCATTTAATGACTATAATGAACTTGTTGCCGCCAGCGCCCTTTTCTTTAATGAACATGAATTTGCTGAGGAAGCTGAAAAGCTCGGTCTCGACATTCGTTCTACAAATGTAGCTGAAGTCGGACGATGCATGGTTCACCCTGACTTCCGCGGTCACAACCTTATGTGTGAGCTTAACAAGCGCCTCTGTTCAATTGCCCGCAACCGCGGCATCGACACAATCCTCGCCGTAGCCCACCCTGACAACGTCGCCAGCAATTCGTCTTTCCGTCGTCTCGGTGCAGAGCTTAAGGCAACTGCCACTGTATTCGGTTCTTACCAGAGGAATATGTATATTCTGCCGTGGTAGGTGGGTAGCGGGCTACAATTCTTCCTTAAGGCACTCAAGCAGTCCTTTGCAGCCTGCCAGAACATCCCTGTAAGTTGCCTCAAAATCTCCCGTATACCATGGATCTGCCACATCAAGTCCGTTTCCCGCAAAAGTAAGCAGTTTATATATCTTCTCATCCGGATCTCCGCCCGATATCCTCTGCATATTGCGGATATTCTCAGTATCCATTCCAATAAGGTAATCATATTCCTCATAATCATTCAGAGTCATCTGCACTGCCCTGTGAGGAATCACTGGAATCCCTTCTTTCTTCAACTTGGCAACAGTGCCATGATGCACTCCATTGCCAATCTCCTCGCGGCTTGTCGCCGCTGAATTAATATAGAACTTATCAGCAAGTCCTTCTTTCTCAACTAAATATGTCATAACGCTTTCTGCCATAGTGCTTCGGCAAATGTTGCCGTGGCAGATGAAAAGTATTTTTATCATAAATTCTAATTTCCTTTCGTTTCTTGGTATATCTTTCTCTACAAAAGTGATAAAGTTGAAAGGTGTACCCCTCATAAAACATAAAGCAACCTCACTTGATTATCCCTGTTCTAGATAATAACTCACTATTTCCTGTTCCAGTTTCACATTATGTTCCTTCATATAGCTTAACACTTCTTTATACAAATCTTCTTCCATTAATGCCTCGAGCCTGATCATATCATTATCCGTCAATTCTCTTAGACAATGACTAAACCGTATATCACATAATTGCTGTATTCCCATGCAATATAATTTAAACTTTTTAGCAGTTTCCCGACACAAATGCTTATGAATTAAAAATCCGCCAACATCAATATCTCCAAAATGATAATATTCAACATTAGGATTATCCGAAATAACTTTTTTAAGAAACTCTATCTGATGCCTATTAGCAAAACCTCCCAAATAAATCATAGCAAAATTCCCATCTTTCAATCTCTGAAAAGATGTCTTATTTTCAATAGTCATTACACTCCCAGTATTAACGCTGATGTTTTTTATATTTTGAACATCACCAGATGCTATAGCTATACCACCTTGAAATTTTGATACATTTAAAACATATTGCTCCCATTCAATTGTCCAACTACCTTTTATAAATATTTCCTGTTCTACTGGTGTAATATAAAAGGAACTTAAGATTGCATCATTTCTTTCTCCTTCTTCTCTAATTCTACCAGTTGCGGTTCTCAAAAATGTACATACTTCTTCATAGTTATTATTTTCAAACCATTTTGAATCACCGTACACCAACATTGAAGCTTCTCTTACATATAAATGCTCCTTATTTTTTTCTATAAATTTTAACATTTTCAGATTTGCTTCTATTTGCTTAGGATCAAGTATGCACCTTGGATCTTCTATTTGTACAAGAATACTTTCGCAATATTTATTCACAATTTCTCCCATACAAATATACTTTTCTACTATTTCATGTACTTGTTTTGAAATAGTCATTTGAGGAATGACACCATATTCTTCTTTCAAGTATTCATATAAGGCATCTATTTTTTCTTCTAAAAGATATATTTTTTCTATATCATCACTGAATTTCAAATAATCAACAGTTATAAAACCCATACCAGTCAATACAGATACCGCTTCATTAACTCCTTGTTTTTCCAATATATCTGCATTGTTTTTAGCATAATCTTTATATACTTTTGTTGGTTTTAATATAATCCTTCTATTGGTAGTAATATTCTTTGCATATCGAGCATTATATTTTTTTAACAAACCATCAATTATCTCTTTTTTGTATTCCTTACTGCTCATGGAATCTAATTTCTCCTATCTGCATATTATCATTACTATATTTCAAAACAGGAATAATTACGCCACATTCACTACCTATAGATTCCAGCTTATTAGGCGGTGCACAGAATATAACCTGAAAATTCTGATTCTTAAAGAAATCCAGCATTAATTTTATATTATGATCGCTCATTTTTTCAAAAGGCTCATCTATGAAAATCAATCTAACCGAATTAACTCTGACATTATACAACATCGACAACGCTGCCGAAAGTATCAGCGTATATGGTATCTGCGTTCCAGCACCTGAATTATACCCCACCTGTTTCGATAGCTTGCCATCTTTTACTTCATCATTATTAATGATAATTTCATAACTCATATAATTTCGATAATCTGCAAATTTCTTTATTTCTGCAATATCGTTATGTTCAATAATCTTATTGATAATATCACGAATTTCCTTTTCTCTTATTTCCACCTCGTCATTTTCATATCCCATTAGATTTGTGAACGTCATTTGCCCATCAGACATATTGTTTGTGTCTTGCAAATACTCTGCATACCTTAGAATTTTTGCATAATCCGAATTATCACTCAACATTTTTACATCAAATTGATATTTCGTAGAAAACTCAAGTTTTCGCAATTCCTTATTTATATCTGCTATATCACTTCTTGCATCCTTTGCAGTTTCATATATATTGAGTACAAATTCTCTTTTAAATATTCGTTCATAAGTTATAGTCTGCTCTTTTAGTTTTTGCTGTATCCCTTGCAAATCATCAATCCAGATTTTTCCTCTTCGTCTCTGGTAGTCAGCTTCACACTCCAAACCAATAGGTAATTTATCTACTTCTTGCTTTCGATTATTATACGCTTGTTGCTTACCATTAATATTTCCTTCAAGTTCACGCACTCTACGGTCCATTCTTTCTTTTGTCGCACGAACCATAAGAGCACCATTCTGGTTTTCCCCAGACAAATACTGGTCATACTCTTCTATTGCTTTTTCCACAGCAGAATTGCTTGTAATTCTTTCCTCGTCTAATTCCGCCTGTTTTAAAGTTTCCTGTGCTTTAGACTTTTTAATTGTTTTTTTATTTTCTGATATCGTTGCTTCTAAAATTGTTTTTTTATCTATATTTTTCTTTCTGTCATTATTTTTAATATTTAGCTGTTTTTCAAGCACGGATACTCTCTCATTTAACGCCATAAATTCTGCATTATTTTTCTGTGCTTCTAACAACTCTTTATAATGACCGCTTTCATTATTCAAATTAACAGATACATCTGCCCACTCCTTGTGTACATTTAAATTAAACTCTTTAAAACACTCTAAACCATTCTGCAAATATTTTGATTTATCTTGCAAGCTTCTCTGTTGTAAAAGTATATCCTGTTCTTTCTTTTCTAACTCATGCAACCATTTCTCTGCTGCTCTTCTATTGAGTTCTATTGCCTGACTTCCCAGACAATAACTTTTTATTTTTCTTGTATTAATATAGGTTACAGCCATATTACGACTCAGTTTTCCTTCCATCGACATAGCGTTATCATAATCCGGCACTTTTTCAATATCTACTGCATGAATTCTTCCCAACCAAAATTTAAAATAATTTGCCGCAGTTTCATTTTGAATAGCCAGATAACGAAATACAGAATCTTCTTCACATTCCAGTTTCTTTGACATTAATCGCTTTGTATTTACCAGCTCTACATATCGATATTTTGACTTGTCCAGCACGGCATTCGCAATATCAAAGACGTCTTTCGATACTATAATAGCATAACGATGTATTCCCAAAAAGCTCTCTATCGCATTCCTCCAATTCTCATCCTTCAGCTCTACTACATATTCATAAGCCATATGAGCTTCTTCATTAATACCATGCTTTTTGAACTCTCGATTAATTTCTTTAATAAGCTCTACCTGCTCCTTAACATTGGAATAATCCATTCTATTTTTATTGCAGCTCTCAATAATACTGTTTTGTTCCACACATTCATTCTGCACTATTTCAAGCTCTTTTTTCAGCAAAGTATTTTTTCAATTAAGTTATCACGACATCCCTGTATCTCTTCTTTCAATAAATCAATAAATCTTTGTTTTTCAGCCACCTCAAGACTTTTTGATGTCAATCTTCCAAGTACATTATCATTTTGTACGGTTACTCCCATCTCCGATAATCGAACAATCATTTCTTGCATTTTATGCTGAAAGATTTCCAATTTTCGTTTTTCGTCCTCCAACTTTATCAATTGCTTTTCATATGTATCTATCAATTGTTTAGATGCTTCTATCGCCTTTGAAACATCCAAATCAAGAAGAGCTCTTCTTGATTCTGAATAAATTTTATCTATATGACTTATTTCCTGGTCCTGCTCTTCAATTGTCCTTCCCAGATCTTCGCATGTAATAACACTCTTTTTGATTAATTCCTCTGTTTCCAAAATCTCTCTCTGGCACTCGACTAGAGCTTTATACTTAATTTTTATATCATCTATCTTCAGCTGTAATGCCTTCTTATCATGCTCGTCATAATCTGCCAATATAGAATCTAAATCTTGTAACTCTTGATTTATTTGTTCCAGACTGCCATTTATCTGTTCAATATTCTTCTTTGCTTCCTTCAATTTGTCAAAATTAACATCATGTTCTTCTAAAACTGATTCCTTTATAAATTCCTGAATTTTCGCAGCAGGATTATATGCCATTATATTTCTTAATTTTCTTTGATATTTAGGAACTTCCTGATATGGCAATTTAAGTCCTATCATCTGCATAAATAGAGTAATACCATCTTTTTTATTTTTCATATGTATTCCATATTTTTTCTGAAATCCTGAAGCATCATAAGGTTTTACCAGTGAATCTTCTTCATAAACAAATGAAATATCTGCAATTGTTTTTCCATCCATGGCATACCAATATGTACCTCTAATATCTGTAATAGCTGTTTCTATAACTACCCCCAGCACAAATGGATTCTCATTTATCTGATCATAATATTCTAACGCAATGTGTGTATACACTACTGGTATCTTATCAGCAGGTCTTGCATATATTCCAGCACTCGCATCCACTAAGCATCGCGTATATGAAACTAAATTACGTTTTCCTACACCAGTATTGTACCCACTAGTAGCTTTATTAAATTGCGTGTCACCTGTATATGCATATTTAATAGCATCTAATATTGTTGATTTTCCACATTCATTTTCACCCGAAATCAATGTTAAATTTTCAGAAACAGGGATTGTCGTATTATTAAATCCATACCAGTTTACCAAGTGTATATTACGCAAAATAGTTTTATTCATCTATATCCTCACTTTCCAAGAGTTCATCCTGTTCAGTCTCTATGTTTTCTCCATCGGGTGCATATTCCGCCATAACTTGCTTTAATTGTCCAACATCCATACAAAATTGTAATGATGGATATAATCGAACTTTTCCTTCTTCTGTTGATATGTCGTCACTATAATCTATCAGGCTAAATTTTTTAAATATGCGATATGAATCTTTAAAATCTACCGGTTTCATATTAATTTGATAAATTTTGCATTTGTCAATAATATCACCAACTGTAATATACACCGGATCTGCATACCCCATACGTTCCAAAAACAAAAGCCACAATACCATTAATAACTTTACCTGTTTTGTATCAAAACGATATAAATTTATTCTCTTTAATCCAACTGTTTCAACATCTCCATCCGCTTGTTGTAACATCGCCACTTTCATTCTTTCTTCAACAACAACCTTGTAACCAATAGCTGCCAAATATGTATTTACATCATATTGATTGGATTCTGACGATATAAAATCATATAATTTCTCATCTTTATCAGCCACAATAAATGTTGTATCAAGCATTTTACGAATACATTTCTTAAATAAATATGCATCTTCTTCACTCATTTTTTTCATAAAGCTGAAATCATTCATAAACAGACTCCTTCTATTTCTTAATTACTGTCATATCAGTAATATCCGCAACCTCTGTTTTTACAGTTTCTTCCGACAGTCGAATATCATATGGGAACTCACCATTTTTAGCATAAAGCATTGCTGCTGCATACATCAATATCTCATCTTTCGTCTGAATCGGCCTTTCTTTAATATTCAGTTCATTTTCACTCCCCAATTGTGCATTCAAAAAAGTAGTTACCTTATTAACAGAATATCTATTAGGGGAACTATTAAACAATTTCTCTGTTTGTACTCTCTTTTCTTCTTCTGATAACTCAACTATTGAAAGCCCAATATTTTCTCCCTCGTTTTTTACACGCTTGTTTTTTTCAAAAGATTTACATCCTACATATTTTTGATTAGTGATACGTATACAATCTGCAACTTTTTCCATTGCAACATTCTGTTCTTCTTCTGTCATCTTAGACACAGTATTCAAAAAATCATTAATTACAGCTTCTAATCTTATCCCATTACTTGCCATCAGCATAATTCTTGTATTTGCAAGATTATAGTAATTATTAATGCGGTTATCTATAAGTTCCATATTTGCTTCATATTCAACACTTAAGAAATACTGGAGTTCGGCAAAATATCGTTCAACACGCTCCCTTGCCTCTTCATAGTTCAATTGTAATTTTTCCGAGCATTCTTGTATTATTTTTTCACACATTTCTTCTTGTCTAAGTATTTTTAACTTTGCCTTTATAAATGATATTTGTGCAGGAATTAAGCCATTATTTTTAACAAAAAAATATTCATTAAAAAAATGTTCCAGCATTTCATCTTTCATTATAAATTGCCCAAAACTATTGATATCTTGAAAAACAATTACCGCTTTCATAATATTTGAAATATTATCTTTCAACTCTACCAATTCATTTTTTAACTCTGTTTCATTATCAATTAGTGGCACTAAAATATTAGTATAAGGTCTCTCTCCACGAACAGAATCTTTCTCAAATGCAGATTTTGTAATTTCATACATAGAGAAAATACGGTTTGACATCATGCCTTCTCCATTTTTTTCTGTCATTTTTCTCAAAAAATCCATAAATCGTCTGCAGTCAATTGAAATATTAACAACATACTCACCATTTCTGCCTATTTCTCGAGGAAGTAACCATCCACATTCCCGAAACAAAGAAATAATCTCTGAAGATTGCAATTCGATTACATTTTCTTCTATTTTGCCTTCATCTTCCACTGCAATATCTTCCAGCATACTTTTTCTTGTAATATTTATTCCCTCATTTTTCAAATAAGCTGTAAGACTATCCTTTGCATCAGATTCATACAATACTGGTAATTCTTTTGTTTTATCAATTAATATCTGAATGTATCCTTTTGTATTTCAATGTTAGTGGCTTAAAAAAGGAATCATTTTTTACATATTCAAAAAAATTCACTTTCTCACCTCCTGGTTTAATACTTTTTATCCTTTATAGTTCTTTATTATACCTCTTTCCCAATCCCATTTTTAGGACTCTTTACAACTCCAAGCTATTCTCCTTCAATAAAAAGTCATAAATACTCATAGTCGTAATGCCGTCTTCATCTCTTGTTACATTAATAACATCCTTAACAAGAATAATTTTCTTAAAAGAATCATTTACATTTATCAGTGAAGCCTTCTCCTGCATCCTTTTCTCTTCCGTCGGCATACTAAATGCTGACTGAATATAGTAGCGCCTGCTTCCAAGATTCGCTATAAAATCAATCTCCAAATAGGTTCTTTCCGTTTTCCCTTCCCGGTTCACGCCTCTCTTCTCTACAACTCCTACATCTACGGAATATCCACGACTCCTAAGCTCATTGTAGACAATATTCTCCATAATGTGTGTTTCTTCAATTTGGCGGAAACCTAATCTGGCATTACGGAGTCCAACATCTTCGAAATAGTACTTCAAAGGAGTCCCAATATATTTTCTTCCCTTTACATTGTAGCGATTTGCTTTGTTGATAACAAAAGCATCCTCCAAATATTCAATATACTGTCTAATCGTATTACCGCTGATATTTGACTGCATCACGCTTCTAAAAGTCGCTTCTATCTTAGGTACATTTGTAAGTGAACCTATTGCTGACGCAAGAATATTCACCAAATCTTCCAATTCCTGCGTTTTATCAATGTGATGCCTCTCAATAATATCTTTCAAATATGTTTCTTCAAACAGCCTGGTTAAATAATTGATCTTTTGTTCCTCCGTCTTCATGGTTACAGTAAGTGGTAAACCACCATAAATCACATATTCCGCCCAGCCATGATAGACATCTCCTTCATATACCTGCATAAATTCTTTAAAAGTTAACGGATAAATATGAATTTCATCGCCCCTGCCTCTAAATTCCGTAATAACATCTTTTGAAAGGAATTTAGAATTACTTCCGGTTACATAGACATCAGCATTCTTAATATGCAATAGAGAATTAAGTACTTCCTCAAATTCTTCCAGCAACTGCACTTCGTCTAACAGAACATAATACTGCTCATTATCTACAATACTAGATTCTATAAAATCCAAAATAGCGTCCGGGTTACGATACTTTCTATCTTTTCGTTGGTCCAACTCTATGCAAATGATATGACTTTCATCAATTCCCTGGTTCAACAAATAATTTCTAAAGATAGTAAAAATCAAATATGATTTTCCACATCTTCTGATTCCAGTCACTACTTTAATCATACCGTTATGCATTCTATTTATTAAATCATTTAAATACTTATCTCGATTAATATTCATATCAGACTCCTCATTGAATATTTTTGACAAGAATGTCAATTGTGTTCAAACCAATTATATACTTGTGGCTTTAGCTAATCAATTTATTAATGAATATTTTTGACATAACTACCAAAAATATTCATTATACTTTTATTTTTTGTTATATACCTGTTCAAAATGATAAAATTTTGAAACACCATACTAAAAATAGTATTTACCTATTCATTAGATTTCTACTCAATTCTCTTACTTGTCCTATTTGCTTTTCAAACATCACATCCCATAGTTCCAAACAATTTTCTGCTATTTTCTGTTCAGCTTCTTTGTCAGAATTTGCAGTTTCATCATATAAAGCAATTATAAGTTTTGAAATATCGCTTTCAATTCCCCACTGCCTTTCTAATTGTTCCTTTGGTGTATTCAATATACTATTACACAATGCAATTATAACCTCAGCATAATCTACTAATGAATAAGCATTTTCTTCCAGATAGTGAACAAATGAGTATACCATTCTCCTACTTACTTTTGACTTCATAACAGTTTTTAAAAATTCTGAATCACGTTCTACATCCACAAGATTGTCTATAAATATCCTCCCCAGTGAAAATTCAATATCAATCTCTGAATTTTTGCATCTCAAAATAATATCTTTACTTATTTCTCTATACTCATCATATTTAAGATATATGACTGCCATATGTAAAATTGCATTTATTTGTTCTCCGCTTAGTTGTTCCATATTATGTATCACAGTTTCAAATTCATTATATCTGATATAAAACTCACAAATAGCATAGCCACACATTTTAGCAAGCCTTTTATCGTCTGTTTCAAAACTCTTGAGAATTATTGCTAATGTACGTTCTTTATATTTTGAATATAATCTAAAAAACATAGCTTTTGAATCTTGAAATCCTGCCATTCGAACATCCGACTCATATATGCTGAGTATTCTTGTTTCAGCCCACTCCCTATCAATGTTATATATAGGCCATAATATGTTAAAGCCAGCCATTCTGACAGCCTCGTCATCGTCCAATATAATTTTATCTACAACATCTTTAAACTCTGTAAACAATGTTTTATTATTCCATAACAGATGTCCCATTGCACTTATTGCATTGCCCTTAATGCAATTTAAAGATCTGCTTATCAACTCGTCGCAACTCAGTTCTTTGCTATCTTTTGTTTTTTCCTCCTCTCCTCCTTCATAATTAATAGCAATTTCCTTCAATCTTTCTATTACTTCATCAGACCATGAATAAATATTTGCTTTTTCAACTATTCTACAAAAATATAATGCTCTCTGACCTTTCATGTCACACGGAAATTCACTAAACATTTGCTCCCATAGTTTCTGTTCTACTTGCTCGAATGCATCTGAAAACTCAGCACCAGAATACATTGAATCAACATAAGCGGGTACAACATCTTCTTTATTGTCAATAACCATTTTTATCATGCCTTCAGGATCACTTTTCACTGCGTTTTGAAAATCTCCTGCATACATACTCAAAGAGCTCTCTATAAATCCACCTTTCACTTTTTTCCAATGAGAACTATTTCTATCAGATATTTTCCCATTAGTAATAATTTGCAGCCATTGTTTTTTCCCTAATATCTTCCCTGTTACAGGTGATTTTACCCAACCATAATGTCCATCTGTATTGATATATCTGTCTGCTTTTCCATTAAACTTTCTATCAAGTACACTTAATAACGCTTTATCTTTAGAGGAGAGATGTTCATATGGAATGCTCTGTAGTATATTATACTGAAAATCTCCCCAAAAACTCCAATATACGCGTGAATACTCCTTTTGTATATTACTATTATAATCTATTCTATCTTTATACCATTCGCAGCTTTGAGGTGAAACATATTTTTCTACTGCTACAAGAAATGTATCAAGACATGTTTTTGTACAACTTTCCGCATGTACCTTAAGTATTTCTTTTACCAATTCTAATTTATTCTCTAAACCACTTGTATAATCGAATACCTTCTTATCAAAATCTCCTGTTAGATACCCAACAACTTTGTCACTATACGATTTAGGCAAGAGTCGCATGCCATGTAATATAAGTTCATTAAAAATAGCATAATTTTTTCCCATATATGGACTATAAAACTCCCAAAAATATTCTACATCTGTTGCAATTATTGCAGCATTAGCCTTTTTCAGCAATCCAACTACTGCTCTTTCTAACCCTCTATGATGCCAAAAGCTGTCTGACCATTCTGTATGATATAACTCTTCTCCACTTTGTAACGGAATATATTGTATTAATCTATTTAGGACATACTTACCATTCCGTAACAAATAAGAATCTTCTTCAGTAATAAGTTCTTCCTCATACCGATAAACATTTTTTCCTTTTGATTTAATCTTATTTTCTAACCAAAATGCTATGAGTCTAATCGTTCTTGATTCACAATGTTTTATCATTGCTTTAACATCTATATACAGATTCTGTGCCAATTCAGGATATTTGTTATAGAACAGCATTCGTAGCTCAAACAATTCATCACTTTCTTTCATAACATCATGCCAAAAACATTCACTAAATTTTTTATCATCTTCTTCATTTAAAAATGAATGATTTTTAATAAATGTAACATCTTCAACATCTAAATCCTGACTAATACTTCCAAGTAGCACAAATACATTGTTTTTCTTTTTTTCATCAGAAAACCACTGTTCTAATATCCCAGCATCTCTCAATATAGTAATGTATGTATGCCTCCCACATACAACATTATTTACAAAATAATCACATCTTCTTTCATCCAGGCATTCTTGTTTTATGTATTCTATAATCTTCTCATCTGGTTCAGACACTTGTCTCATAATCTCATAAAATACATATTTTACATAAAATCTTATTCGCAAAGATTCAACCATTTGGATACCAGCATCTAAGAAAGTCCCACTGTCATACTCAAGTAAATTCTGCAAAAACATTTGAACCTGATACCGTTTTCCCGGTGTCTGCTTATTCTTTTCCCCTATTATCTGTTCAATTTTATCTCCTGCCAAAAACTGTTCTGTCATCCTGTTCGATATAAAATAGTCTAAAATTGATTGATGTACAAATCCAACTTTCTGACCATCCTTTACCAGCAATTCTGCATATATTAAGTAATCAAGTCCTCTTTCATCAATATTTAAGATTCTTTTAGGTACATACAGACGACCTATCTTGTCTAATACTTCTACTGTATATTTCAGAGTGTCTCTAACTACTCTTTCATCTACACCAATGCTATTACTCTTCTTGCAAATCTGTTTAAACCAAATATCTATCAAGTGACTAGTTGTGGTACAATCACTATATGTTTCCTCTTTATCTAAATGCTGCCAAATATAAAGATTACTTGGCACTTGTAACAATCGTCTTGTTTTCAGCGTTAAATTCTCATATTTTATCCCCACAACTTTTTTTACAATACTTTCATCAAAATCATTTACAACTATTCTTTTCCATTGAATCCTAAGAGAATCATCTCCATCTCTCTCAAACAAAGATTTAATATTGTTATCATTGTGCAAGTCATACTCTCTACACACAAACACTATTATCATCTTTTTTTCTCTCTCATAATTCAAATAATCAACCTGTCTAATCAATTCCATACAAACTGTTAATGCCTCACTTGAATTAGCCTGTGTCCATCTCAATGCATCTAATTGGTCTAAAACCAAAACTGCAGGTTTATCTTTAGCGATAGCATTAAGCGCGTACACTATTGAACCAGTAAATCCCATCTCTTGTCCCCATATTTCACTATTGCCATGAGGAATTCTTCTATCAAGTTTTATAGCAATGTGTGGGATGTCCTCTTTTTCACAATAATTCAAAATAGCTTCTGTACACCCGCTTTTCCCATATCCTGCATTCCCAGAAATAACAAATGATTGTTCATTATTTATTGTCTCAATACATTCTGCAAATTCATTTCTATCAATTAATCCTTCCTTCAAAGGCTTAAAACTGTTTCTATAATCTTTATTAATTATTTCAACCTGCGGAATAATACGTTTATCTCCATCCAATAAACGCATACGTATACCTTGCTTTGCAAAATAGTCTCTTAACTCTACGGCAGTTATCTCTTTCGCATAAATGTCAGAATCTACAATGAATGAAACAAATGCATTATATACACTCTCTTTATCTGTAACAAAATAATATCCTATTTCTTGTAATATGCTCTCTTGTAATGCATATTCTGACATCTGCTTAAAATTAATACGGCGCAAATAATCAATACTCTTTGCTATATCTATACTTTCCGGAACCTCCAATCCCATTCCTTTACAAAAGTCTTTGTATGAATCCTCAAATTCACCACTCCCTGTCTTTATTTGATACTCATAAAAATCAGTTGGATTATTAGTTGAATTTACTGCACGATTATGCAAGTCAACAATATGGGTACAGCCTACGGCACTTATCAGTGCTACTTTCCTGCCATCATCGCGTTCCAGTTGTTTCTTCCAATTATTCAGTATATTACGCGATTTTAAATCAGCAATCGACCAATACTCTTTACTTGCATTTCGAGCTTTACACTGTTGATGCTCCTTTTTCCCATCAAAATCTGTAATCAAAATATCCGTTCCGACTTCATCATCTCCAAGAGCTTCTATAACAATACTATAATTAACTTCCCTAAGAATTTTAAGCATTTCGTAGATAATACATCTAATTTCATATCTATTACCCATTTTATCTGCTCTTCCGCCTTTTTCTAATGGCATCTCAATCTCCTCCCTTACAACCCAAGCTATTCTCATTCAACAGAACATCGTAAATATTTAAATCTTTGTAAAAAATGGTATTCCAACAGAACTATTTGCTGAAATACCATTTATTGATGTCTATATTATATTTTTCTCTGCAGACTCTACAACTTATCATACTTCACAGCATTCCCCTTAGCTTTTTCTACAGGGTACTTTGCCTCATTCATTGTCATCTTCATATTCACAATTTCATCTACATCCAGTCCTAACTTGTCTAACAAATCCTGACTATAAATTATGACATCTGCCAGCTCTTCTTTAATATGTTGCAAATCATATTCTTCATCTGACCACTGAAAACATTCCAAAAGTTCTGCGGCTTCTATAATAATCGATTTTGCTAGATTTGCAGGGGAATGAAATTGATTCCATTCCCTATCATCTGTAAATTTTCTTATTCTGTCTATTGTTTCATATTTCATAATTACTCCTTTATTCTGATGCTTTTAACAATGCTGCCCGAAGTTCTGAATCACATGCATATATATACATTCCATTAACTCCTCTCGTCATTAACACCCTTACTTCATGCTGAATCAATTTTTCTCCAAATTTATGTTTAGTACCATCTGATAATGTTCTATTTCGTATAGCTTTATCATTATGACTTTCTGACGGATCAAATATTATCTTCCCTTCCCGATATTTTACAGATGGTCCGAGAATAACTCCAACATAATTAAGATCAAATCCTTGAATTGTAAATGTTGATCCTACTTCATTGATTGTCTGAGGCTGCTCTGCCCATGCCAATCTTTTTATATTTTGTTTCTCTTTTCCTGTTAATTCTGATTCAAGCTCCCGATTCCACGGTTTATGCCATTTCCCCACATATACTTCCCAATATTTTTTAGTTCGTTCTTCCGGCTTATGCCTCTTACTATATTCCCAGTCATAAGTTGCAACCACTCTTGATAAAGCCGAATCACTTTGATCTGCTCTTCTTTTTATTTCAACATCAAGCAGCTCTGGATCATCAAATATTTTAATAGTATAGCCTCCACATGTGTGTGGTATTTTCTTTAACTGTCCCTTCTTCGTAAAAGAATCAATCCAATCTATAGTTTCTGAATCTGCTTGCATACGCAGTTGTTTATCCAACACTATATAATTATTTGCTTTCTTCGCTTGATTTCTATACTTTTCAAGAATCTGGTCCTCCCAAAACTGTTCTGTAGTAAGAATCTGGTTTTCGTCAAACATCACTACAGTAACACGAGCCCTGTCTATGATATCTTTCAACTGGTTTTCTCCTCGATAAGACTGCTTTCCTTGCGTAAGAAGTAAATGTGCTTCATCAATAAATACCACATCAGCAGGATCACTCTCTGTATGATTATTGATAAAAGTTGTTGGTTTACTAACAACCTTTCCATATCTTTCTACTAAACCCAGTTTCTCTGCTATCTGTTCATATACTATAATCTGTTCATCATGGTTAACCAATAAATAACAATTTAGCTTTTCTTTTTTTTCTTCTGCCTGACAATACAATTCATAAAATGTACTACTATTTAATACCGTCTTTCCAGTCCCCGCTTCCCCATCAATAAAAATAAGTTGTTGTCTCTCTCCATTTTCAAGAGCCTTTGATACTTTCTGAATAATCAAATCTCTTGCGTTTTCCTGTTCCCTTGTAAGTTTATGTAGTGGCGATGCTTTATATATAGCCGAATCTTTTATTTCATTTTCTGTTGGAAATAAATCCTTATTCTCTTTTCTAAGTCCTCTCCAGATTTTTTTAAATATTTCATCAAACTCATCCATTGTATAATAACTTCTCTGCGGATTTCCTCTTAAGTTATGCACATGTCTAACCCGCTCTGCGCTCATCATATAATGCATTAACCGATTTTCTATATCAAGTGTCAACGATTTATTAAAATGTTCATGTCCAATAATATAAAGCCTTGCATCTTTTTCTAATAACTTGCTTTGCCAATTTGATTTATCCGAAGCAGCATCATAATGTTCTTCCGTTCTTCGAAATATATCATTCGATTCTCCAACATATACCTCAAAACAATCAGACTCCTTCCAGTTATGAATATAAACTGTAGGAAAATTCATTATAATGTCTCGTATTTTTTCATCATCTTTAGGCAATAGTTCTTTTTTCCAAAAATCTAATGATTCCTTATTATCTTTAATTTGTTTGATAATCGGCTTAGCTACTCTACCATTCATATTCTCAAGCCTTTCTTCTACATTGTATACATATATTCACTTCATCGCCAATCCCAGCCGATAAGCCTCATCCAGCCCATCAGTGTTCCTGACATCACCTTTATCCTTAGCACCTCTGACCAGCACCATTCCCGCATCTTCAAGCTTGAAGAAATTAAGCACAAGCTGATACTGTATCTTAATAGAATCAAACAATTCTGGCAAAACCGCTGCCCCCACGAGTATCAATGCCAGCTTCCTGGCTTTAAAATCATTTCTCATAGGAGTATGTAACCTGTCGATAATTGCTTTAAGCTGCGCACTCACTCCATAGAAATACACTGGCGAGGCAACGACAATCACATCAGCACATTTTAACTTATCATAAACCACCTGCATGTCGTCCTGCTGAAAACATTCATGCCCAACCCTGTCAAAGCACGAATTACAGCCAATGCATGGATTGACCTTATAATCCGCCACCGAAACGATTTCTACATTATTATTCTTTTCCGCACCTTTAACAAATGCGTCAACCAACAGGTCAGTATTGCCACCCTTACGCGGACTGCCTGACAAAACAATAATATTGCTCATGAAAATCCTCCTTACATGTCAGAAACTACAAGGTCTTTCACCGCATTTTTCAACAAATCCTTAAACTCATCAGTTCCTTCAACATACGCATCATCCTTATTCGTAAGTATGTATACTGGATTGGTTTCTGTCAAATCTTTTATAGGAAATACCAACAGCTTATTGTCATTATATAAGTTCAGTTCGTGCAAATGTGGCAGATACATGGATAAGCTGAAACACGCCGCCAGATTCTCCTGTGCCATCTGCTGATGCAGGTCAAAATGACCTGATGTGTACACACAATCTAACGTAACCACTTCCCGCTCAAGCAAATGGTCTAATATCTGCATACAATGCAGATTAGGCAGACTTCGGCAGAAAGGCATCTCACTAAACTCACGAATATATGCACCCTTCTTAAATTCTTCAACACACTCAGGATACCTGTCTGGGAAATATTTCTGAAGCATCTGCTCACTTACCACAAGATAAAGTCTCTCGTCAAACAAGAATTCCTTTTCAATACATTCAGGAGCCAGTAGTGAAATCCCGCTAAATGCAATATCCAGTTCGCCTTTCTCTAGTTGCCAATTATACCTCTGATGTCATAATCATTGTAAATTTCCTTAAACTGTCTCATAAGAGAAGGCATAATCATGCGAAAACGCCCCTCTGTTGTTCCTAATCGGATGGTTGATTTGTGTATTATCATTTATCTTTATTCAACTCCTCCATATATCCTGCTGTTATTATGCCTGCTGGCAATATAGTCTTTTTATTATTTCAAATCTCGCAACAATATTTACGCACATTCAATTTATAATTTTACACATATCACTAAATCGTTTGCAGATTTCTATCTCATCTTCAATTACCTCTGTTAATGGGGCAAACTTTAATTTTTTCTTTTTTGCTAAAATATAATCCATATATCCAACGCATATACCTTCTGGTGACATATTAATAGACTTTAAATTATCATTCATAAAAAAATGTATTCCTTCTGCATTAGCAACTAAATCTTTAATAAATTGTAACAAACCGTCATCAATACAATCATCCAAAGATATATAGAATGTTAAGTTAATATCTGGTATCCAGTATAAATCACCACTATAATCTAATCTAACTTCATCATCCTTAGAATTTTTACATATATATTCCAATATCGAACATATTACTTCGTATAACAAAACCGAATTGCTTACTTTGCTATTACAAATCAAACCATGAATCAATTTACTTTTTTCTATAATTTTCTCTAATGTTCTAACATCCAATTGGCTTAATTGCATAAATTCTATTAATGTCTCTTCTACATTTTGATAATCAATAAACTCTTGAAAATAATTTTGAAATTTCTCCATTGCAGATTTTTGTGTATTTCCGACATCTATTTTATAATTGAAAGATATAAATTTTTTCAAATAATGCTCAGTATCTACACTTTCACCATATATTTCCCTAATTGATTGATTTAACTGATTACTATCAACAGCAATAATTAACAACACATTATCAATTTTTTCGAAAATATGATGTAACCTTTCAAGCACTTTAATAGCATAATTAGGCATACGCCGATCTAATTCATCTACAACTATAACAACAGTTTTATCATTTGCAAGTTCTTTAATCTGTTTTCTAACATGATCTAATGTTCTTTTAAATGCAAATAATGAATCAAATTCCCGTTCTTTATCTTTCCTATTATTTCCTTCCTCTACAATATCATCACATACTTGAACTATATCAATTCCTATCTTATTCTTGACAATTTCCTTTGCCATATTATTTACTATATTTTTAGCAATCTTCCATGAATCCTTAATAGTTCCAACTATTTGGACACAATTTTCTGCATCAACTTTATCTTTTAATGCAGAAACAATTGCAATTGCAGGTTCATCATAATAATCATATTTCCAACAATTATAATGAAACACAAAGTATCTATTTTGACCTGTCTCTTGATTTATTTCTACTTCAAGTTTTTCTTCCAATTTTTCTAATATAAATGTTTTTCCAATCCCCCAATTACCTTCAATTGCAAATGAACAATATGCATTATTTTTAGACGCACTCTGTATAATATTGTATAAATCTTGTATTGTATTCTCTCTTCCAAGTATATCTATACCTTTACTATCCAAACACATTCTACCTCCTTTAAATTTTCATATATTAATACCATATCTTTCTAATATCAATGTTTTCACTCTGTGGCTGATTCTCATCTGGCAAAATCGATATTCTTGCTAAAACTGGAAAATTAGAAGCTAGTCCAGCAAACACACAACCTCCTGCTGGTAATATTGGAATCATCTCATTTGTTGATTTATCCGAAAAGGCTATTGTACGATATATCTTTCTTAAATCCTCTTCATTTACTAGTCTATGTATAAAATAATTATGTAATTGTGATATAATAGTATCAGATATATCTGATGGACGCTGACTAGCAATGGTTAAAAATGTTCCAAATTTTCTTCCTTCTTTAATTATTTCTTCAAAGCATTCCAATCTGTAATCTTTCCACTCCGAACTCTCTCGTATTGATGTATTAGACAAAATATTATGTGCTTCATCAACTATTATATGTAACGAAGAATTCAAAGAATTTTTCTTTGATTCTTTCTTATTTGAATATAGTTTTTTACAAATTATCAATGGAATTATCTTTCTCATATCAACTCTAAGCCCCACAAGAGAAATAACGTCTACATTACTTTTATCTTCATCCTCTTTATTATTCACTTCAAAAATCTTGCTTAAACTATCAATTCTGTTATTTGCTCTAGCCATTAGTGGTCCTATATGTTCTTTTGTTATATATGCCTTTCCTATTTCCGCACAGTAATTCCAATATAAAACAAGCTTAAATTTTTCGAAATCATTCAAGTTTTCCAAATTAAAGTTCTCATTTTCCTCTGTTCCAAATGCTAATTCAAATATTTCCTTTTTAGTAGGAGCATACCTATCACTCATATCATTTCGTAAAAAAAATGACTTATTTTTATAATTATACATTAGCTTTTCTTCAATTGGAGAGAATTGTTCTTGAATTTCTAATAAATAGAATATCTCTTTAAGATACGAACGACAATCAACTATCTTTTCATTAGAATTGTAAATAATATCACACAATGAATTTCTATCATAGTTATCCATACCATCAATCAAATTTTTATATTTACGAATACAACGATC
>OHFL01000683.1_pt1 | contig 20046 bp, 20 predicted proteins | sample 1567491 | NCBI WGS metagenome assembly OHFL01 (sample SAMEA3879539, study PRJEB24766) | human gut metagenome | biome: human-associated habitat; feature: feces | place: USA | collected 1985/1987 | reverse complement strand
AAAGAACGGGCAATCACTTGACCTTTTGGTTCTTTTGGGTCAAGCCAAAAGAACGAATACGAATATGATTACGAATTAAAACAAAAAAAAGCGATATGAAACTACAATTAATCATAGCCACCCTGTTATGCCTTACAGGGATAACCCTGTTGTTCCTGGGCTTCTGGATACCGCCACAAGGCGAGATTGATCCTTCGGTACTGGTTGCTTTTGGCGAAACCTCTACTTTTGCAGGTGCTTTATTCGGGGTGGACTATAAATATAAACGCAAATCAATTGACAATTGACAACTTCATCAATTGAAAATTGAAAATGGAGAATTGAGAATTAATTAGGCACGGACTTCATCAATTGAAAATTGAGAATTGAGAATTGAAAATTGGAAATGAATGTAGAGGCGCAGCGTGCTGCGCCTCCGGGTAACGCGACAGGATAGAACAACGAATAACATAATAAATTCATTCATTATTTTATTGATTGCCATTTGGTTGTAAAATGAAGTTATGAGGCGCAGCAGCGCTGCGCCTCTACAGTCGCGAAACCTGTACCATTGATAAATGAGAGAGAAAAAAAGATAATTTTCAATTGTCCATTCTCAATTATCCATTGGATTGGCCTCGTTCTGGTGAGCGTTAAGCGGAGGAACGAAGTGAAGCGGCCGGAGCGTCGCTGTCTGAGCGAAGCGAGTTTGCGGCGCGCACAGCGTAACGGAGAGACGGAGTAGCTCAGCAGACGCAGCCTTGACTTTTTGGTTCTTTTGGGTCAAGCCAAAAGAACGAATACGATCATAAACAACTAAACATTAAAAACTATGACATACAACAATGAAAATGGGACCATACGGCCCCGCACCTTTTCCAATTTGGAATTAGGATGCCTGTACTGCCCGCACCTGACGCCGGCGATGGCATCCCGTCGGTTAAAAGAGTGGATTATCTATAATCCCACCCTGGTAGAGATGCTGAAAGAATCGGGCTGGAACCCGCGGAACCGGATTTATACCCCGCATCAGGTAGCCTGTATCTTCAAGATCTTGGGTGAACCGTAAACGAGGGGGCTGTACCCCCATCGTCTATCCCACAAAAAAGGCGCAATCCCCTGGGGGATCACGCCTTTTTACACAAAACTAAAAGTATCCAATTGGAATTGATTACCCTTTATACGCCCCATCTTTGGCTTCAAAGATGACGGACGGCTCGATCACATGGACCGTATGCCAGACACCCGCGGGAATCTGCATCCCGTACTTCCCTTCGGCTGGCGACAACAGCTGGCGGGATACTTCGCGGAAGGTTGGCTGGCCGTTCCCCTCCTCTACTTCTCCGTAGATCACTTCTTCGAGTTTCCCCATCAGGCAGACCACCGTTTCGGCGGTCTCTTCATGGCGGTGAATGGCTACTTCCGTACCCGGCAAGAGGGCATTCAGCATCCGCTGCGAGGTATCGGCAGCCGAATTACGCAGATCATAGTGCTGACGGAGCCGGGGTGATTCCTTGGCCCGGTCTAATAAGGAGTTGATGAATTCGTTATTGATGAGCATGATATTTTATATTTAGATTTATCGATTCGCCTGCTGAATGACCTCCTTGATATGATTCTCATCATCCAGCGGACAGATCATGAGCACGTCTTCGATATCTGCAATCATATATCCAGACAAGCCATCCACAATGACTTTTTTATCGGGATTGGTTTCCTTGATCAGGTTGTGACCGGAACGGAACAAATTGGATGTCGCTCCAGATATGGCATTTTCATCCTCATCTTTTTCCAATAAGGTATATAACGCCCCCCATGACCCCACATCACTCCAACCTAAATCAGCGGCACAATGAACAAATACCCGGGTGGATTTTTCCATCACACCATAATCGATGGAGATTGCAGGAGATAAGGCAAACGCCCGATTGACAGCTTCCTGTTCTCCGGCAGTTCCATAAACAGAACTGATCGCATCAAAAAGAGAAGCTATCTCCGGCAAATATACCTCAAAATCCTGTAGAATGGTTTGAACCGACCAGACAAACATACCCGAATTCCATAAATAATCACCCTCTGCCAGGTAACGGGAAGCCGTAATCAGATCCGGCTTTTCCTTAAAACGGATAACCGGAGTAATGCCTGTTCCTGCCTGCTGCCGGGTTTGGATATAGCCATAACCAGTTGCCGGATAGGTCGGCGTAATTCCTACCGTCAGTAAAGCCGGATGAAACGTTGCATACTCCAAGCACGACTTCATCACCGCAGCAAAACGAGATGTATTGGAGATATAATGATCCGAAGGTGTCACGATAGCCACCGCCTCCGGATTGATCTGCCGTAACTTGTACATGGCATAAGCGATGCAAGGAGCGGTATTTCGCCGACAAGGTTCTGTCAATACCTGATCCGGTTTTAACTGCGGCAACTGTTCCAACACCAGCTCCTTATACACTTCACCCGTCAGTACCACGAAATTCTCGGCAGGGATAAAATCAGCAAATCGGTCATACGTCAACTGAATGAACGTACGCCCGATTCCTAAAGCATCCACAAACTGTTTGGGTTTTTCCTCACGACTTAACGGCCAGAAGCGGGAACCAATCCCGCCGGCCATTATGATGCAATAATGATTATTCATTTGTTAACACCTATTATTTTACACCACCATATTATTTCTTCAAACGCATCAGGTATTCCGCATGCAAATGATAATATTTCCGCATGAACAGTACATAGGCAACGGCCAATACCACGACTACCGCCACCAGATATATCCAGTGCGCCACCACGGTATCAGGAATCCCATAAATGAAGAGTAAAGAAAACACCAACTGCAAAATCATATAGAATGAAGTCACCTTCACATGTCCGATCTTCAGCTCGTTGGCCATCAACTGATAAGCATGTTTCCGATGGGCTTCTCCCAAATTCTCATGAAGCATGATCCGGTGGACAATCGTCAGACACGCATCAACACCATAGACTACCAGTAAAACCAGATACGTGATGTCCTTGGTTTGAAGAATCTCTTTTCCTAAGATAAACAAGAGGATAAAAGCGATTCCGATGGAACCGACATCCCCGGCAAAACATTTGGCTTTTCCTTTCGGACGGAAATTAAAGAGACAGAATACCAGAACACTCAAAATAGATACTTCTATCAACGATGATTCCACAAAACCATCTCTCCTATTCAACAGCATCAGCGGAATCAATACCGCCAATGAATAACCGGCCGTAATCCCATTAATACCATCCATGAAATTGATCACATTCGTGATACCCACATAGACGATCAATGCCAGAAGCACCACCCACCAAAGCTCGATATGTAAAATATCCAGCTGGTAGAAAGCCATCGCCGCAGCCACAAACTGAACCACCAGGCGCAAAGAATCCGGTAAACTCCGAATATCATCTATAAAACTAACACCAGCGACCAAGGTCAATCCCGCTAAAAAACACGGATAATGAAAACCATAGAACAGACTCCACACCCAGGCTCCTATCAGGAAGATAATTCCTCCCCCACGAAGAACCACAGTCGTATGGCTGCTCCGCTCGTTCGGCTTATCAATGATATTGAACTTGTCAGCAATACGGAAGTAGAGGAGTTCTATTACTAAAAGCAATACAAAAATCAATGGATAAATCAAATAACTATTCATATGTATCCTATCTCTTATTGATGAGATTTAAAACTTTTAATCGTATAGGTCAATCCTTCTTTAGCAGAAATCGGGAACTTTTTCACCCCCAATGCTTTCTTTATTTTAGCATTACTAACCACATAGTTCTCGGTTAATTTCTGCATCCGCATAGGATTTAATGGTAAATGAAGCCAATCTCCCAACCGGGCAATTCCATTCATCAGTCCTTTGGGAATATACCAGATGTGGGCTTTCTTTCCCAATGCGACACAGATAATTTCAATCAGCTCATTTGTCGATAAAGCTTCATCATCAGCCATGTGATAAATTCCACTCGCTACTGGTTTCGTCAATAACCCTTCAATAACAACACACAGATTACCTATGCTTGTAAATGTCCTTCGATTTTCGAAAGCACCTAACGGCCAAGGAATACCCTTACTGACTACCTGATACAATAAATTCAGATTTCCTTTATTCCCCGGTCCATGAATCATACACGGACGAAGAATGTATACCGATTTATCAACAGGCCATTTACTTTGAATATATTCTTCTGCTTTGATTTTACTTTCTCCATAAGGACCTTTGGGAGAAGGAACAATATCTTCTGTCAAGACATCACCTACCACCTGATCGGCAGCCGCTTTGACAGAGCTGAAGAATATGAATTTCTTGGCCGAAGACTTCAGAAAATAATCATATATTTTTTGTGTCAGTCCTGTATTGATATCAAAATAAACCTGTGCTTTTGACCGGTTCTTGGTATCATGAGCTTTCCCTGCCAGATGAATGATCGCATCAACTTCGGGAATATTCCCTTCTTCCAAATCATTCCAACTATATGTCTTAACAACGCCTTCTTTCTGTGGAGCTACAATATCCAAACCGTATATTGTATTCTCAGAGCTAAGCGCTTTTACTAAGTTAGAGCCCACAAATCCGTGGACTCCGGTAATGAGGATATTCATTGATATAATTTTTCTATTTCGTTCCAAATTATTCTATTATCGAAATACTTCATAACCCATTTCCTACCATTTCTTCCATCTATTAAATGCCTAAATCGAATTGAATTAATCTTATTTGCAATATCTTGAGGATCGTGAGAAACAAACAATCCTGTTTCTCCTTCAACAATAGCATCACAACATCCAGTAACTTTAGTAGTCAAAACAGGTCTTTCCATTGCTTGGGCTTCCAATAACCCCATCCCAAATCCTTCTCTATAACTAGGTAAAATATAAACATCCATTAATGCATAATAGTATTCCATTCCCCCATTAACAAAACCTGTATAAATAATACGAGGATCGTTTTCAATCCTTGTTCTTACTGTTTCTGGTAAAGCATCTCTATCTTCAAACATTCCAACAAATAACAATTTACAATTCTCTGAATTGTCTAATAAATCAAAAGCATTAATAAGATCCACTATCCCTTTATCTCGTACTAAACGACCAGAATATCCAATTATATAATCTTGAATGTTTATACCTAATCTTTTACGGAGATCTGAAACTTTTTGTAAATCAACTTTCTCTGGATTAAATTTATTGATTGTATCAATGCCACCACAAGTTCCATGACCTAAAATTACTTGTTTTTTAGCTGGAGCTAATTTATCTTCAATACTTTTTTTCAACAAAGAAGGACTTACACATACTATTTTTGTTGCACACAAAGATGTTAATCGATCGACACTCATTAAAATAAAACGTTTCAGACCCTGGCTTGTTTCATAAACTAACCCATGACGAAAATAGATACGATTTGGAACCCTCATAATCCATGCAGAAATCATTGCTAAAAGACCACCTTTGGGTGTGTGCCCAACCACTATATCTATCTTCTTTTTCTTTATAAATCTACATATCTTCCAAATTGTTACAAAATCATCCTTCAATGAAATACTACGATTTACTGGACTTTCAATATAATCAAAACCTTGTTCTTTTGCATAACTAGCTAAATACTCACTTCGGCTACATACAACATTCATATTATAACCTTTCTCTTTAAAGTACTTAAACTGATCTCCAATGAAATAAGGAAGAACAAAATAAATATTAACAACATGTAAAATATTCATGACTAAAATAATCTGATTTTCAAATTCACAATATTAAGAGAAAAAAATCCGAACTATAAGAAATTCATATAACAACATATAAATCAGCTAAAAGCAGATTCTTTAAAATTTAAAATAAGCTTTATTATATCTTTGTAAAAACTCTTATTGTTTATAGGTTGATTTCTCCTTTCGATCATAATAGAATCTTTTCTTATAATATTTAATACATATGCTATAACTGAAGATGATATAGCTTTCAATACACAATAAAAAAAGATTCTATATCCTCTCATATAGTGTCTCAATTTCCAATCACATTGTATAATTCGAAATTGGCGAAAAATATATGTTTTCAATTTAAAATGTAAAGGATCCCTGTAAAACATTAACGGTTCCTTTAAATCTGCAAAACATGAATTTTCAAAACTTCTTATCCACAAATCAAAATCTTCACATCCAGAAAATTCTTCCCTATATTTCCACTTTTTAAACCACTGGGTACGTCCAGTAACTGTCGGATGCATAAAACGAGTAGAAATAAATAAATTATTAATACTCTTTACATCCTTTACTTTTTCTCGAATTCCCAAAATATTATTTTTATCGTCAATAATAACTGCATTTGATCCTACAACATCTGTTTCAGGATGTTGTAATAGGTAATTTATCTGTTTCTCGACACGATTAGGGAACATCAAGTCATCACCATCCATACGGATAAAAAACTCACCCATAGCCATATCAATCTGCTGATTAAGTCGATAACTTATACCACGATTTCTCCCATCTACAATGAGTTTGATACGGGGATCTTTAAACTTCTTAATCTCTTCCACTGTATTATCTGTGGATCCATCATCCGTAATTATAAGTTCAAAATTTGTATACGTCTGAGCCAATACAGACTTTATGGCTAGAGCAATATATTGACCTACATTATAGCATGGAATTCCTATAGTGACAAGAATAGTATTATTCATTGGGATATTATTCTATTGTTGTTTTACCAAATATAAAAAAAGCTCTATTTCTATAAAGAAAGAGATTCTCCTTTATAGTTTCTTGATCTATCGTCAAAATATATTACCTAAAAGTATAATACATTTGTATAAACCACAAGAAACACATCTGAAACCAAAGGCCTCCAATTACTTTCTTTGGCTGATTTCGCCATATAGGAATTTTTAATAACGGATAGGCCAGAACTAAAAAATATAAAGTCCATGAAATGGATGCAAATCTATCTGAAAATTGTGCACGAATTACAAATACCCAAAAAGCATTAGATAAAATATAGGTATTTAATAAAAATGAATAAATACTATTCTTGATTTTCTTTTTATAGATAAGATACCAGCCCATAAAAATAGGAACAATACTATAAGCAAGAAAATCCCATCTAAAACCAGCATAAGCAAAACCTGTATAATCTACATCCGTTGTATATTGAGAAAGCCTATCATCAAACCCTAATAAAGCAAACATTTCTTCAAAAAAAGTACCTAATGATAGTGATAATGCTATACAAATAGCATATATCAACAAACACCACTTTGTATCTTTTATAAAGAATCTCGAAATCAAAAAGGAGCCACTAAGTAATGCTGTTGATCTATGCGTATAGAAAGCAAGTATAAAAAATAAAATAGAAATAAACCTACTCTTCCTTGTATTATCTAAAAATAGCGTTATTCCATATAATACGAATGCCATCCCAATATTACTTCTGATTATTGTAACCCCATTACTCCAGAAAGAGAAAGATGTTAGCAAAAAAAGGAAGGCTGTATATACATGATTTCCTAATAATTTTTTACAAGCCAGAAATTTAAAAGTAAAAGCCAATGCAGAAACTATAAGAAACCATAGAGACGTACTAAAACCAAACAATTCATGACAAACATATTTAATTAATTGCCATATCGGTTCATTTCTAACCTCGCTTACTTCATATGAACCAAATTCATAATCATAAGCATAGCCTATCATATCAGGGAACTGCCTGCTTATAGGTCTTAAACCAAAAAATAAAGTAACAACAAATAAAATGAAATATGCATCTCGAAGTCCAAATCTGCTTCTATTCTGCAAGCCATTATAAGTAGAGAATGTGGATAAATATGCACTATGCGTTATACAAAGTACAGTTAAAAATATATACCACACCCATTGGTACATATAATCTGGTATCATTATCTTTTCTCTTTTAACCAGTTATTCTTTTGTTCAATAAGTGCAGTCATCAGTCTTTCCGCAACCTTTCTGCCACAAAAATTCTTTCTTACAAACTCACAGCCTCTCATAGCAATCTGTTCCAACTTATCTTGATTCTCATCTTTTTGCCAGAACTCTACAGTCTTACGGAGTCCTTCCTTCGTACCATCGTAAGCAATATAGTGTATGCCCGGGATAAGTCCTAAATCACGATACATTGGAGAATCAAGTCCAATATAAGCACTTCCACAGGCCATCCCTTCTACATAACCAATACCAGGTACGCCAAGTATTTCCTCTCCGACTAAGTGCATTTTATAATCATTAAATTTTTCAACCATATTAAAACTATAATATTTCTTCTGCTTACCAACATTCAATCGATTATAAACTTTTTTATAAAGACGAATCAGAAAGAACTCACCTGAAATATATTTCTTACCTGCATTATCTTCTAAATAGTCACTATTAAAACAATCAACTGTACCCTCAAAAAATTCAGGATTTTCTTTTACAAACTTACGAGCAGGCTGATCACAAGGATCGCCATAAACAGACATAAACTCCTCCGAAGGTTTGTATGTAATTGTACCTGTAGAAAAACATTTATTTTTACGTTCCTTAAAAGGTTTCATGTTTTTAAAGCGTTCTTCAAATACAAAAGGAATTACAATCCAAGGTCGCTCGACAAAATAATATTTTCGGAAAAGTTCAGAAGTTTTACTCAAGTCCACTTCATTATAATAACATTGGATATTCGATTTTTCAATTAATGCATTTTCTGTTTTTTTACCATGAAAATGAAGCATACTTAATGCTTTAAAGGCATGTACATTCTCCATTCCACGATAATTGTCTGTACAAATATTATACAAAATAACAATATCGTCAGGCCGAATATCGTTTATTTTTTTTATCACCGTTATTTTATTAGGATCAATACCGTTAACTTTGAGTGTTTTACGAAACTCCCAAAAGCGGAATAGATTCAAGAATTCCATTAACATCTCATTATCATTTCTTAGAGATGAAAATCCCCGATCATTTATATAATTACATACTTCATAATCAGGATTTTCAAGCAAATACTTCAATAAATATCCATGTTTTATAGCAGCAGAGAACTTCCATAAATAAACTGAAGCAGTTCTAAGCAACATCCAATCAGAATGTAAATTAACAAATACTATTCTTTGCATCTCTGTATCTTTTTAGTTATTAAAAACTTTTTCCATCTGTTCTACCATGTACTGGACTGAAAACTTTTGAATGCTATTCTCATCCACAGCCAATGATAACTTACCATCTAACATATCAGAAATCATATATACCCATTTTTGCTTTGAACAATAAAGAGACATATACTTAACTAATCCACAATTAGCTTCTCGTGGAACCACATCAGAAACCAGACATTTCAAGCCAGCTGCTTGCGCTTCAATAACAACAATTCCTAAACCTTCAAAAAGACTTGGTAAAAAGAAAAGGTCACAACATGGCAAAATTTCATTAACATCAGTTCGAGACCCAAGAAAGTGAACTCTTTCAAGAGATCCATTACTCATAAGAATCTCTCGACACTTATTTTCTTTGTCTCCTATTCCAATCCAAACTAAATCAACATCATTACGAATTTTACACAATTCAGAAAAAACTTCGGTAATAAAAATAGGATTCTTTTGAGGTATTATTCTGCCAATAGTAATAATATTATATTTAGCTTTAACCCCTAACTCATCTTTCTTTTTCTCAACATCTATAGGCAACCGAAAACTTTTTATATCAATGCCATTATTAATCACAAATGGATATTTACTTTGCCGCCAATTTTTTCCCGTAAAGAGAAAATCCATTGCAGCCTCAGAACATCCCAAACGTCTATTTGAAAATGTCCAACACATCCATTTCATGACAAATTGATATATACGAATTGAAAATGTCATTCCACGAACCACAGACCTTTGTTGCATAGTATTATGAGAATGGCAGCACCTTATAGGAACTCCTGCTAACCATGCGATAAATAATTGAGGGCCATTGAAGAGATCTATATTTGTATGAAACACATCATATTTACCTTTCTTTAAAATCTTATATAGTTTGCAGAAATGAATAAACTTACTTTTGGGGCCAATAAGTGGAGATGTTCGAAGTAAAGTACATCCAGCCTCAATGATATCCTGCTCTCTTACCATTTTTTCTGGACGATTATCTGGATTTATAACAGTAATATCATATTTTTCCTTGTTTAATCCTTTGCAAAGATTAACCACAAAAGTATCTGTACCTCCTCTTGAAAGACCATTTTGTAAAATACAAATCTTTTTTTTCATACAAAAAGTTTATAGAAATTTAAATATCTTCCCCAAACAATAACAGTAAGCTAAAACATAAGCAGCCAATAATTTCCCATTACTTAAAAGCCCAGATTCTTTAATCAACTTAAGATTATGACGAATATTCATCTGTCGTTCATTTATATGCTCATCATATGGATAATCACAAAGTGAAGCATAGTACAATCCCCACATGTCTTCAATTGCAAAACGAGCCTTAGCTATATCTAAAAACTGAATCCATTTTTTTTCTGTGTCCGAGACAATTTCACTCCAAACTTTATGTCCAGAACCTTTTTTAAAGGGGGTCCAATTCTGGTGACTTAAACTTGTGTCATTTACTCTATAATGATACAACTCTCTATCTGTTATTAATACCTGATTAACTTTCTGAAGTACATTCCAAATAAATAACGCATCTTCACCATAAAATATTTCACAATGAAATCTCAAATTGTGTAATAAACTTGTTTTAATAAGTTTATTACACAATGATCCATTAAAAATTTTATGACGAAGAAACTCTAACACGGCTTTTTCCTGATCCCATATTTCCTCTAAAAAGATATTACTAACAAAAGGTTCATCATTTTTTACCATAGAACAAGTAACTATATCAGCGTTGTTAGCAATAGCTTTATTAATTAGGAAGTCTACCATATCCAACTCACACCAATCATCCGAATCGACAAATAACACATAATCTCCCTTTGCTTTATTTAAAAGATTGTTACGTGTTGAAGCTACTCCCTGATTTTCTTGATGATAGACTTCTATATATGGATATTGCTTAACATATTTTTGAGCTATACATAAAGACGCATCTTTTGATCCATCATCAATAATTACAACCTGCAAATTTGAATAGGTCTGATTAACAATACTATCCAAACATTTAGGAAGATAATCTTCCGTATTATATACAGGTATGAGAATTGAAACTAAAGGTTCTAGCATTTTTTTAACCTAAGAAAAAATTTCAATTGATTTACCAATGTCATAATACCCCACGAACAAACCGAAGTTATTATAATAGTCCAAAAAGTGACAATCCATAAAGAATCACTTATTGCAACAAAAGGCTGATATATATTTCTTACTAACTTCGTAAAAAACAATGCATGAAAAAACCACATATAAACAGATATATTGCCAAAAAATGTTAGCACTTTAAATATCAATTGATTTTGGTTTCTATTAAAGACAATTAAAACTAAAAAAATAAATGCAGGTGCATAAAAGAAATCTAAATTAAAACCCAAAATAGAATTTTTAATACTTCGTAAAATTAGGATGGCTACAATCAAAGAAAAAGCCAACAATGACATGTATTTAAATGAATGAATATGAATTCTTAAAAACCATTTTTGTCTTGCAAAGAGATATCCCAAAATCATACAGGGCGATTGAAGTAAGCAGTCAAAAAGCCTCTGTAACCAAACATTATTTTTATATGCCGGATAGAACTCATGCAAAAATACTTCACAGATAAAAAATAGCACAATACCAACAACTGACCACAACAGTGGATTCCTATCTATAAGCCTTCCATAAAAAGGCATTATTATCATGGCATAAATATAAAAAGTAACAAACCAACTAAACCAATTAAGTGAACTTTCTATTCCAAATAAATTAAGGAATATCTCTTCTATTCCTACTTGATCAAAACAAAATGGTAATGTAAAAACTATCAATATAATCCAAAAAGAGAGAAGTAATTTCCAGATATGTATAAGACTATACTTAAAATCTTTTGCTTTTGAAAAAGCGTAGCCATATCCAACCATAAAAGTAAAAATTCCTACACATAATTTAAAAGTTCCCATAAAGTGGGTTAACTTTTCATTCGAAAATTCTTTTAATGGAATATCACAATATGAAGGAATAGCACAATGTAATACAATCATAAAAACAATAGCTATTCCCTTAATTACAGCTGTTTTATCTTTTCCAAATTCCAAATTCATAAAATACTATCTTAAATTTAGCATCCTTTTAGAGCCCCAATCCTTATAATTTTTCACTAAGAAAGGACGGAATGTTTTTTTATCTAATAACATAGCATAAATAATGTGCGACAGATACAGACGCGGATAATGACGTAATCTTTTATAATACTCACAAAAGTCATTGCAATCCTCAAATGCATATCCCCCTGCACTGATATAATGACCTATTATTGATTTCTCGATGATATTCGTAATATAATACATATCATCTACTGACACATAACTCTTATCACGAGGATCTAACATATCCAATTCTTCAATCGGATAAATAGCCACACCGTTTTGAATCGCTTCATCTGATTCAAAATAACTATCTGCATCCTTTATATAAATACTACCTGAAATTTGTTCCTGCCTGATCGTACAAAATACGGTTTCCACCTGATCCCGAGTAGATTCATCAAGAACAACAATATTCACATTTTTCAATCCTAAACGTTTACATTGCATCCGTAAAGAATCAGCAACAAAAAAACGTTCATCATGCTTACGAAGGATTGTAAAATAAATTCGATCAAACCGTTCTAATGGAAGACCTAATATCGATTTAATGCAAATGATAATACCATCTTCACCAAAAGCAAAGACATAAGGAAGCCTATTATTATATTCCGGTTTATCGGCAGCTACAGGGACAATTAAACTACTATTCATGCAACAGCGTATTTAATATATTCTTGAGATAACAAACGACTTTCTCTTCATGCGCATATGGAAAAATACGCAAAATATTCATCAATTGAATCGTTTTATAGTGATCTCTATACCATTGGTATTTATTAGAAAAATAAGAATCCAGTTCGTTATCTATTTTATCACAAATGATCCCCAGTCGAACCTCGTCATAACGTTTCGTATACATCAATTGAGACCAGCGATAAGCCGTATCTTGACGAATCTTTGCAATATCCTGCAATGGCGACTCAATAAAACCATCCAAGAAGTCAATCAGATAATAATTATTCCCATTAAAAAGAATATTTGAAAAAGTCAAATCACCATGACTAATTCCAATTGGCAATAACATTTCTGAGAGACTGTCAAAATAAGACTGGCTAACGTTGATTATAGATCTGATCTCGCTATCATTTACATACCGTCTATTCTGTTCCAGTTTTACACAAATATCGGCAAACTTACTCTGAAAAATTTCAGGAGAAATCACTTGAAGTTTACACTGATTGATTTCATATTCTATAAAATATTTCAATGCGCCAATTAAATATTCGATCTGTTCAAAACCAGCCTGTTCAAAAAATTCCACAAAATTCTTTGAATAAACATATTGCATTTTAACTACTGTCTGTTTTTCATCCTTTTGGATTTCAAAGACAGTAGGAATTCGAATATGCTGATATTCGACAAGGCTAGCCTGCTTCTGTTTCATCGCCTGAAGGACCAGACGTTGCAGGTATTTAGGATCCCTTGTTGATTTATAGACATACAATTGTCTGTTTTCAGAGACAATATCAATTTGACAGCCAGAATGACCTTTAACTTGAATTTCCATATCCTAAAAAGTAATCTTCATAAAATAAGCTCCAGAATTTTTAGCAGCAAGAACACCAACTTCAGAATCTTCAAAAATCAATGTATCCAAAGGATCTACCTGAAGTTTTTCCATTGTCCTTTCATATATTTCTGGAGAAGGTTTTCCTTCCTTTACATCTTGTCCTGTAAATATTAAATCAAACAGTCCTGCAATTTCCAAATAGTTTAAAGCATTCATCAAGTTTTCTTTACGAGCAGTAGATGCAATTGCTGTTTTGCCGCCCATTTGTTTAAATGTTCCAATCCATTCAATAAGGGCTTTATTTGGGCGCAAATAATCAAAAAACTGAGGATAACAATCCTTCTTAATCTCTTTTATTCGATTAGCCAGATTTTCGTCATAAACCCCCATTGTCGTCATAAAGCGGTCGAAACGAAAACCAAAACATTTTCGATACTGTTCAGTAGTTAATGCTATACCAACTTCTGAAAAAGCTCTTCGATACGCTTTAAAATTTGCCTCAAAAGTATCGACCAATGTTCCATCAAAATCGGTTATTATTGCTTTTATCATAAATATCGTTTAAGTTCTTCCGGAGTCCCGTAACTATAATACTCTTCCATCGGTGCAAGCCAGACCTTTTCCCCGTCCTTCAAAAGATAATTAAAAAGAAGACTCACATAATATTCTGGCTTCGTAAATACAGGCTCTTGCAAAAGGAGATGTGCAATTTGCTTAAACCGTTTACCCGAAGAAAAGAAATAAGCACCACAGAGAGCATGATTACTGATTACTTCTTTTTCTGCTGTACGAGTTACAAAACCATCGTCATCTACTTCGGCATAACTGTAACGAGGTTCATTTGATTCAAACGATACTAAAGCCCCTCCTTTTGCCTTTTCTATAGATAAGCTTAAAAGGCCTTTTATTATTTTCAGGAACTCCTTACTACGAAATTCCAAATCACAATCCATAACCAGAATTGCATCATCATCCTCAATAGCCGATTCCGCCATTAAACAAGTTTCAACGGCCCCACGTGTTGTCTTAGTTACTGAAAATATATTTGCTTCAGGAAGAAAAGACTTGATCCCCTCATCTATATGATATTTATCAATATGTTCCTGACGAACTATAAATGAATATTTCATCGGAATTCCATCATCTGAAACACTACTTATAGCATGTTTAAATAAAGGCTCCCCTCTTAAATCTATCAATGGCTTAGGTATACTCCATCCTTCTTTTAAGAAACGACTTCCTTCGCCTGCCATTGGCATAATAATATGTAGAAATCTCATTTGACTCATAATTATTAGTAATAAAAGCAAAAAGTTATTACAATCAAGACAATGCCTGTCTTATAAATTTCTTCGAAGACACCACCACGCACTCCATACTTTCATATACATTTGTAAAATTGACTTGCTCAACTTTCAATTCATCATTCATTTCCACAAATCTATTACTTAAATTCAATGTTTCTAACAAAGATTCTATTCTTAAATCAGATGCATTATGCTGCTTAAAACTATAAAAATCAGTTTTACATATGATTGAAATGGCTGTTCCGTGAAACGACGTCGTAAATACACATTCTGCAAAATTTATATAATTCACAAAATCAGCAGGAGAGGCCGTAAAATTTCTAAGTTTTCTTTCAGAATACTGTATATAACCAGTCAAAATGACAACACGAGCTCCAATAGCTTTTGCATAACGTTTGGCATGTTCAATCACTTCTGGATGTTCTACTACTTCATAAACAAGGACATACTTTTCTGGAACAGGTCGCTTACTTTCAATGCCATGAAGAAGCAAATTACCGGCTAAAATAGTAGGATCCACAGTAAGAACCACCGGTTTATCTATGATTCCAGATAGTAATTTTTGTAAAGAAATTTCTCTAACTCCTATAGCAGTAAAATCAGCTAAATGCTTTTGATAATATGACACCTCCTGCGGTGTAAGGAATCTGGCTTTATTACTTGCTGCATAAGCAATAACTTTACACTTAGCACCACTACCAAAAAAAACATCATCAAATTTTCCTCCTGTAATAGGAGCTTCCCATATCTGATCACTGCCAAGGAAAATTGCATCAAAATCAGCAAAATCCATGCCCTCAGAATATGGATACAATCTAAATTTTGTCTCAATAAAGTTATTAAATGCCTCATATCTTTCATCTCGAACTTTATAAAGAAAGGGCTCATTTATTAACTTTTTTAATAGCAATAGTGGCTTAGAACAAATCCAGTCACGCAAAGAGTGCCTTTTATAGCCCTGCGTCAAATACTTTGGTCGATAGTCTATAACATAAACATCATTACCCAAAGACTTCAGATACTCCTGCAAACCTAAACATTGCAACAAAGCACCATAGTTATGAGCACAATGGAATGTCAATATACCTAATTTCATATCATAAATGTAATATTTGTTGTTTGATGCGTTTTAAAAGAACTTTTAGGCGAAATATATAATTCTTATCACCATATTTATAAATCACATATTTAATACCTTTCGTTGAATAATCCTTAAAAAACTTATCTTGCAAAGGATTATTTTTTATAGGTTCAATTAATTGAGGCTGAAGACAATCTCTAATATTAGTTTGCTTATAATCTAAAAAGACTTCAATAGTTTTAAAGAATTCTTTCCCTTTTAGGGAATTAACCAATATAAGATTAAGCCCAAGATTGTCATTCCATTCTATATGATTTTTTTCCCATCCCCAATAATCGCCTATTGTAATATCGCTTACTCGCTTCAGATTAGTGTAAGGACAACAAACACAAGAAGGGCGGCTACTTAGATGAGCAAAAAATAAATAATCGTAAGAGCCTGTGACAATTTCTTTCCCATTATTAAAAGAATATGTTTCTAAACACTTGTGCCAGCCGTACCTCTTATTTCTAAAATCAGCTTTAATAATTTTAGCTTTATATTTTTTTTCAAGATACTCTACATAAGATTTCCATAAACCAGGAGATGTATTACAATGACAAATCAAGTCAACAGTAAGTAAATTATCATGGAGTTTATCTGGTAAAAAAGACTTAAGACCTGCTACTTGACATGGTGTTCCAACAAATAAGATATGTTTACCTTCTTTTATCTGATTCTTAATTTGAGAAAAAATGCCTCGTATATCTGCCTGAACATATTTAGAACCTCTAAATTGTTCAATTAATTGTTTATCTCCTGTTCCTTTGAAAACAATATGTTGATTCTCATCAAAAGTAACGCCATAAACAAATCCTCCTGTTTCTATAAATTGTTTATACATTAAAGCTGCTAATCCTCCAGTTTGGGACTTAGCAACTTCTTTCAATTGTTTTTGACGGCCCGCATATACATAAGGAATATCAAAATTATTATACCTTGTATAATCGTATTTGAACTGGCATACTTTAATACAAAGTCCACAATCAACACATTTATTGGCGTCAATAGAAGGATATAGAAAACCAGAAAAGTCGCTTTCCATTGTTATAGCCTTATGTGGACATATACTTTCACATGCAGAACAGCCACAACATAATTTGTTATCTTGTATATTAAGTCTCATCTAATTTTCGATTTAACCTTTGAAATTACAAATTGTCTCTCATTTAATGTACATCCAATAAATAAGTAAGTAATAATAAGAGAAATTACAGAAACGACTGAGGTTAATAATAGACGAAGAAAACCTTCATCTATAAAGAATACAATAAACATTGGTAATATAGTCCCTATACAAGTGACACTAAATACATTAAAAATAACTTTATAGATAAAAGTAGTAATAGGCAAACCTGTCATTTTGTTAAGTAAAAATAATCTCACAAATAAGCATACAAAAGCCACAAAAATAGCTACAATAATTGTCCATTCAGGAGAATAACCCAGTTTTAAAAGAACATATGATAATGGGAAATTTAGTAATTGTAAACCTCCAACAATTAATTGATAATTTCTGATATTACCTGTTGCCAACATAAGTGTCATCATAGTATTTGATAGTGATTCAGTCATAACATAGATTAATATAAGACGAACAAAAATAATCGTGTATTCTGGTACAATAGTAAGCCATGTACGTAATAATATAGGTGTTTCCAAAAAGACAGGTAACGATAACAATAGCAATAAATAAAAAGACAATCGTGCACCTTGCATTACTAACAAAAAAGAATACTTTTTATCATTTGATGCATATGACTTTGTAATTTGTGGATTAATAGCTGTAATAAAACTTGTTGAAAAACTAGAAACAGCAGCACTTACTTGCAACGCTATTCCTCTTGCAGCATTAACAGCTGTACCAAAAAATATGTTTAATATGACATTTACGCCCTGTTCTCTTAAAACTCCGGCTCCAGCACCAATAAAATTCCAACCTGAAAAGGTAAACATTTTAATAAGTAAATTCTTATCGAAATATAAATGGAACTTACTTTCTTCAAAATTACGATGACAGTATATAACATATATAAACCTAACCAATAACGCCACTAATGTGAGAAGTATTGCATAACTTATGAGTTTGTCTATTGGTGAATACATCACAATAAAACAAATTACTAATTTCATAGAAGCCTCCAGAATACTTATATAAGCAAAAACGGACATCTTTTCGTGAGCAACAATAAGAGCATTATATGGAACGGCAATGATATTTATACAAAATGTAATCATCGACAACTGTAAGCACCAATTTGCGGCCATAAGCCGCCCAGGTTCAAGAACCATTTTATTATTTAAAAACCATACCCCAAAACCTTCTATAAGTAATACAATAATGACGCTAATAGCGAATTGAATGACTAGAGACGATGAAAAAATCTTACTCAACTTTATCTTGTCACCTGTACCCAATTCGAAAGTTATAAACCTAGTAATAGCAGCTGAAAGAGAATTACTCAAAAAAGCAAATAGCGCTACAAAACCTCCAACTACATTATATATACCATAATCCTTTACACCTAAAACCTGCAAAATAATACGAGATATATACAGGTTAATTAGCATGATAAGTATCATACGACAATACAGTATTAATGTATTTCTCGCTATTCGTTTATTATTTGATGATATGTCTTGAGTCACACTATAAATAATTAAAAATGGAGAATTGATAATTATTCTTTTACTACATATCCCTGCCATACCACCATCTTATGATCGCTATAGGGGGTATCGGGGGAATCATAGGATATTCCTTTCATTTCGTTGGAATAGAAGATATAATCGATCCGCCAGATACGTTTAAGCTGACGGAAGGTGTATTGATAGCCTTTGCCGGCATCGCGGAATCCATCGGTCAGCGCGCCTTTCATCCGGTGATAGGTATAGGAGGCAGGGGTATCGTTGAAGTCGCCACATACCACAACAGGGTAGGGGGAACGACGGATCTCTTCGGCGATATAGTCTGCCTGCGCTGCCCGTTTCCGGAAGTTCTCTTTCATCTGCAAGATCAACTTGACTCCGGCCTTCAGGCGGAACAGCCAAGGTTTGGAAGCTGCCTGTATCTGTCCGCGGTACTGGTTCACACTGGTTGTCTCCAGGTGGTTACAGAATACCCGGACGGTATCGTGGGGCATACACACATCGGCAATCATCGCCAGGTTGACGGAGTTCTTGAAAAAGAGGGTCCGTACAGCCCGCAACGGATAGCGGCTGGAGATCATCATGGGCAAATGGTCGGTACGACCGCTGATATACCGATAGACCACATAATCGAACGCCATGCGAATGCTGTCCATCTGATAATAACTGGCATCGGGAGCTTCCTGCATACAGACCACATCGGGTTGCAACCGGCGGATATAAGCCGCCGCTTCCGGCATCGTCTGCTGTCTGTCCCAAAAGAAATGGCTCGTGTTGTAGGTCACCACCGTCAAGGGCTGAGCGCCTTCGGGCAGGGTATTCCTTCCGGGGAAGGAAGGCTGCCAGACAGCCAGCAAATAATCGGTATGCAACAGGATTGCCAAGAGGGGCAACCAGGCTTTCCGACGGTGACGGGTAAAGAGTTGTACAATCATCTGCAGGGCATTGAGTGCCAATATTCCCCAAATCCCCAAGGTCAGGAAAGAGAGCCAGATCAAGATGCCATTGGCATAGTGGCCGCCGATCCAGGCGAGAAGAGAAAGGAGAGGAAAAAAATAATGCATATATTGTCTGTTCTTTTGGCTTGACCCAAAAGAACCAAAAGGTCAAGTGATTGCCCGTTCTTTTGCCTTGATGCAAAAGAACCAAAAAATCAAGGCTGCGTCTGCTGAGCTACTCCGTCACTGCG
>OHFL01000661.1_pt1 | contig 20554 bp, 24 predicted proteins | sample 1567491 | NCBI WGS metagenome assembly OHFL01 (sample SAMEA3879539, study PRJEB24766) | human gut metagenome | biome: human-associated habitat; feature: feces | place: USA | collected 1985/1987 | reverse complement strand
ACAAAAATAATATTAAAACAGGATTTTGTTTTCTAATGTAGAATTTATTAAACATCACCTGCAAAGGAGGTACACCCATGATTGTTACAACTACACAAACTGTTGAAGGCAGGCAGATTGCCGAATATAAAGGCATTGTTTTTGGTGAAGTGGTATCCGGCGTAAATTTTGTTAAGGATTTGTTTTCCGGCATTACGGATATTTTTGGTGGGCGCAGCAGCACTTACGAAAATGAATTGCAGGAAGCGCGCGAAAAAGCTATTGACGAAATGTGCAAGCGCGCCGGAAGATTAGGTGCTAATGCAGTTGTCGGTGTCGATGTTGACTACGAAGTATTAGGCAAAGAAAACGGCATGCTGATGGTAAGCGTCAGCGGCACTGCGGTTAAATTAAAATAATATTTACAGTATGGGCAGCTTTAAGGCTGCTCTTTTTTTATGCGGTTTTGCAATTTTTATTCCGCAATTAAATTGATTTAGAACATTAAAGATTGTACGGCTTTATATTTCCCAACCTTTCTCAAATATTTTGCAAAATAACTGTTAAAGTGTATTTATTGTAACATTATTTCATATTGACTTAAAAACAAATAATAATTATAATTGATTACATAAGATTTATCGCAAAAACAGTGATCTCTTAAAATAAGATAGAAGGTTAGGTATTGAAAAATGAAAAATTTACAGAAAGAATACGGACTTTACATTAACGGCAAGTGGCAGCCCGCCTCCGACGGCGCCACCTTTAAAACTTACAGCCCTGCTACCGGCGAAGAACTGGCAGTTTGCGCCGAAGCAACGCGCGAAGATGTTGACGCTGCGGTAAAAGCTGCGCACGCTGCGTGGGAAAGCTGGAAGAACACTACTCCTGTTGAAAGAGCGGTTATTTTAAACAAAATTGCCGATATTATCGACGCCAACGCACAGCATCTTGCAGAAGTTGAATCGCTGGACAACGGCAAACCCATCCGCGAAACCAGCATGATTGATATTCCGATGAGCGCAGACCATTTCCGCTATTTTGCGGCCGCCATCCGCACGGAAGAAGGCACTGCCACCATGCTCGACAACAACACTTTAAGTCTCGTCCTGCACGAGCCTATCGGCGTAGTGGGGCAGATTATCCCGTGGAACTTCCCGTTCCTCATGGCTGCGTGGAAACTGGCTCCGGCACTGGCCGCAGGCGACTGCATTGTGCTTAAACCTTCCAGCACTACCAGCCTGAGCGTTTTGGAGCTTGTACGTTTAATTGAAGGCGTGCTGCCGGCAGGCGTGCTTAACGTAATTACCGGCAAGGGCAGCAAGTCCGGCCAGTATGTTTTGGAACACCCCGGCTTTGCCAAACTTGCCTTCACCGGTTCTACCGAAGTTGGCCGCGGCGTGGCACAGGCTGCCGCCGATAAATTGATTCCGGCTACTTTGGAGCTTGGCGGTAAATCGGCCAATATTTATTTTGATGACTGCAACTGGGATTTGGCTATGGAAGGCCTGCTTCTGGGCATTCTGTTTAACCAGGGCCAGGTTTGCTGCGCAGGCTCGCGCGTGTTTGTACACGAAAAAATTTACGATAAATTTGTTGAAAAAGCGGTTAAACGCTTTAACGCCGTAAAAGTTGGCAACCCGCTCGACCCGGCAACGCAGATGGGCTCGCAGATTGACGCGAAACAGGTTGCCAAAATTGCAAGCTACATTGATATTGCCAAAGAAGAAGGCGCTACTATTGCCTGCGGCGGTCATAAGCTTACGGAAAACGGGCTTGATAAGGGCAACTTCTTTGCGCCGACGCTGATTACCAATGTTACCAACGATATGCGCGTGGCACGCGAAGAAATTTTCGGGCCTGTGGCTGTGGTTATTAAGTTTAAGGACGAAGCCGAAGTTGTTAAAATGGCAAACGACAGCAATTACGGCCTTGGCGGCGCCGTATGGACGCAGGATATTAACCGCGCCATCCGTGTGGCAAAAGCCGTGCAGACGGGCAGAATGTGGGTTAACACCTACAACGCTATTCCGGCAGGCGCACCGTTCGGCGGTTATAAAGAATCGGGCATTGGCCGCGAAACGCATAAAGTAATGCTGGAGCATTACAGCCAGACCAAAAATATTATGATTAACCTTGGCGAAAAGCCTTTGGGATTGTATTGACAACCGCCCTTTACAATGTTAAACTTTTAGTAATTACAAATTTGCAGCTGATGATAAGGAAAAGTACCTTTAAAAGGCAGCCTAAAGCGAGCCGGTGGCGGTGAAAGTCCGGCGGCGGGCATTAAAGGGAATGGGCCTTGGAGGCGCACTGCGAGCCGCAAGGGGTAGCAGCGCCGGGAATGCTTTGCCCGTTACCATAAAAGCGGATATCGGCATCGGCCCGTATCTTTTAAGCGGACTTATTTAAGTCAAGCAGGGTGGCACCGCGAAAGTTTACAGCCTTTCGTCCCTACAGGGATGGAAGGCTTTTTTATTTACCTGTTAAGGAGTGAGCGGCATGGAAGCAGCAGAAAAAGAAAAAAAGATAGTAACATTAACGGAGGTTAAACCAACGCAGGACGGTTACCGCTGGGTGGCGATAACGGCAATGCTTCTGGCAATAGGCATTATTTTGCATACCGTAAGCCCCAACGTTGGCGGCGTTACGCCGAACTGGACCATTGCCATGTATTCCATTGTAATTAACCTTACTAACCCTTCGCTGCCGCAGGCACTGGGCATTGGTTTTATTTCCGGCATGACGCTTGTGCCGTCCTCCAAATCTGCCTTTCCGCTGGGTAACCTTGCCAGCGAGGTTTGCGGTGCGGTGGTGTGCTGCCTCCTGGTTAAGGCCATGCTTGCCGTTAAACTTGAAAAATGGCGCCTGCGCCCGTTTATTGCCGGCCTTGTGGCAACAATGGTAAGCGGCGGCGTATTTACCTTTATTTTAAAAATAGTTTTGGGGCTGCCCTTCAGCGTATGGCTGTATGCCATGCTGCCGGTGGTGGCGGTAATAGGCGTGCTTAACGGCAGCATTACCTTTTTGCTGTACGGCCCGGTGCGCAGGCTGTTTTTTGTGCAGGAGGAAGATAATTGATGGAAACGGTTGCGGAATTAAAGCATTTTTATTTTGCTTACAAAAAGAATAACCTTGTGCTGCACGATATTGATTTTAAAATAGAAAAAGGCTCTTTTACCGTTATCGCAGGGCCGAGCGGCAGCGGCAAAACAACGCTGTGCAAGGCTATGGCGGGCATTGTGCCGTTTTATATGGGCGGCGCGTACAGCGGCGAAGTAATGGTGCTGGGCGAAAGCACCAAAGGCAAAAAGGTATCGGATATTGCCATGCGCCTGGGGCTGATGCTGGAGGACTACGAAAGCCAGCTTGTTTCACTCACTGCGGGCGAGGAGGTTGCTTTCAGCCTGTTAAACCACGGCTTTAAGCCGGAAGAAGTTGAAGAACGCACGCGCAGGGCGCTTGAAGATGTAGGCCTGCCGGGGCGCGAAAGCTATCAGCTGGACGAACTCAGCGGCGGGCAGCGCCAGAGGCTGCTTTTGGCTTCGGTTTTGGCGGTGCATCCGGAAATTATTGTTTTGGACGAGCCTGTATCGGCCATGGACCCGGACGGCGCCAATTCGCTGTACAAGCTGCTTTACAAAATACATAAGGAATACGGCACAACTATTGTGGTGGTAGAACACCGCATTGACTATCTGCTGCCGTATATGACAGATTTGGTTGTACTTAAAAAAGGACGCCTTGTGGCAGCCGATAAGTTTGAAAACGCCGCCCGCGTTATGTATAAGGATGAAACCCTGCGGCATTTTGTACCGGCGCTGTGGCGCATTAAGCTGGGGCTTGAAGAAAAATTCGGCGTAAGCCTTGGTAATTGGCGTACGGAAGAAGAAGCCGTTGCGGAACTGAAAGCAAAAGGTTTTACAGGGGGTGAGGCGTAATGCTGGAGGCAAAAGAGGTTAATTTTGCGTATCTGCGCGGGCAGCCGGTGCTGAACGATATCGACATTAAAATTGAAAGCGGCGAATTCGTGGCGCTTTTGGGGCACAACGGCAGCGGCAAAACAACGCTGAGCCGCCTGTTCATGGCGCTTATTCATCCGCGCAGCGGGCAGGTGCTGGTGGACGGCACGGACATTGCCGCCATGGAACCCGCCGATTTGGCAGATAAAATAGGCTATGTGTTCCAGAACCCGGATTTACAGATTTTGGAGGACACGGTTTTTGACGAAGTTGCATACGGCCCGCGTGCCAAAAAATTGAGCGAGGACAAGGTTAAACGCCAGGTGGAAACCGCGCTTGCCGCTACGGGCCTTACGGATTTGGCAGACGCTTATCCGCGCCTTTTAAGCTTTGGGCAGAAACGCCGTTTGGGTGTGGCGGCGGCACTGGCCTTAAACCCGCGCACGCTTATTCTGGACGAGATAACCAACGGGCAGGACGCTGTGGAAAAAGAGCGCATGATGAGTTATTTAAAGGCGCTTAATGAAGAAAACGGCATTACGGTAGTGCTTATTTCCCACGATATGGACACCGTGCGCCGCTATGCGCAGCGTACCATTGTGCTGCATAACGGGCATTTGGTGTTTGACGGTACGCCCGCAAAGCTGTTTGACGGCAGCATTAACGTGGAGCGCTGGGGGCTGCGCTGCCCTACGGCAACGGCAGTTGGCAACGCGCTTGGCATTACGGCAACCAGCCCGGAGGATTTTTGCAGCAGCATTAGCATGAAAGGAGAGCGGCAGGCATGAAAATATCGGCATTTACGCAGATTATAGTAACGGTAGCCGTAACGGCATGGGTATTTATTTTGCCGGTAATGGCAGTTGCCACCATTTTAGTGCTGGAACTGGCGCTGCTTCTTTCCATTAAGCACGACCGCATGACGATGGCGGCAATAGGCGGCCTGGCGGTATTTACCGGGCTGATGGTGCTTTTGCAGCTTCTGTTCGGTTCGCCGCTTGAAATTGCACTGGTCGGCGGCCTGCGCATGCTGGTTATGACCATGGCCTTTTTGTGCATGCTGGCAGCAACGCGCATACAGGATATTGCCCAGGCACTGGTAACAAAATTTCACCTGCCGTGCGAATACGCTTTTATGCTGACAACGGCGCTGCGCTTTGTGCCTAACTTTCTGGCAGACAGCACCATTACCTTGGACGCGCAAAGCTGCCGTGGCTATTCCAACCGCGGCAACGCGATTAAAAGGCTGATGTCCTACGTTGTTGTTATACGCCCGCTGGTAATGCGCGCCGTAGCCAAAAGTGAAACGCTGGCGCTGAGCATGGAGCTGAAGGGCTTTGGTGCCAACACCTATAAAAACATGCCGCAGCAAAAACTCGGCCTTGCCGATTACGTTGTGCTGCTGGCGGTAATTGCGCTCAGTACATACCCGTTTTGGCAGGAATACGTAAAAATATAAAAAGCGCCTGCATTGGCAGACGCTGTAGCTGATGTAAGTTTTGGGTTTTGTATAGCAGAATAAGCTGGTGCCGGTGCGCCGGTTATCTTTGCAGAATTAAAAATTGAGTAAACAGGGCTGCCCGCAAGCACCGGGCGGCTTTATTTTTTAGCAGGTTTATTTTCCTCGCCCCATGTGCAAAGCTGGTCGAGTATCGTCATAAGCGATTTGCCTCGCTCCGACAGGCTGTATTCCACTTTGGGCGGAATCTGCGGATATTCGGTGCGGATGATGAGCCTGTCTTTTTCCAGCTCTTTCAGCGACAGGCTGAGTGTTTTGTGCGATATGCTGCGGATGTAGCGTTTAAGTTCACTGTAACGCACTACGCCAAACTCCATCAGGCAGTACAGAATAACCATTTTGTATTTGCCGTTAATCAGCGACAGCGTGTAGCTGAAGCCGGTATCTTCGAAATTTGCCTTTTCGATATAATTCTTAATCATTATACTCTCCTTTTAGTTAGTATCTGACAAAAATGTGCGTACTTCATCTTTGATTTATATATTGCTATAATTATAGCAGAAAGACGGAGGTGGAGCAAATGGCTAAAAAAATAGTTGTTTTAAACGGCAGCCCGCGCGCAAACGGCAACACAAAAGAACTGGTAAAGGCTTTTGTTAAAGGTGCTGAAAGTGCGGGAAACACCGTGCAGGTTTTTGATTTGCAGAAAATGAATATTCACGGCTGCCTTGGCTGCTGCATGGGCGGCAAAGATGAAGCAAGCCCCTGCGTGCAGAAGGACGATATGGCTTTAATTTACCCGGCTTACCGCGAGGCGGATGTGGTTGTGCTGGCATCGCCGATGTACTACTGGGGCGTAAGCGGCCAGCTTAAATGCGCGTTTGACCGCCTGTTTGCGGTGGCAGAATGTATGCCCGGTTATGCCAACCCCATTAAGGAGTGCGCGCTTTTGATGGCGGCAGAGGGTGATACGGCGGACAATTTTGCCCCGGTAAAAGCCTTTTACGAAGGCATGGTAGGGCATCTTGGCTGGAAAAACCGCGGCATTGTTTATGCAGGCGGCAATTTTGCGGCGGGCGATATTTTAAGTAAACAGGCGCAGCTTGCCGAAGCTGAAAAACTGGGCACGGAAATTTAACTAAAAGCAAAACTTATAAATCTCCGCAGAATATAACTGCGGGGATTTTTTACCCTTTAACCATGCTTCACCTTGCTTAATACGTTTATTTTAAGTACAATAAAAATATAAATGCGTATGTGAGGGGGAATGCAAGTGGAACTGCGTATTTTAAAATATTTTTTAACGGTGGCCCGCGAAGAAAACATTACCAGAGCGGCTAATCTGCTGCATGTAACGCAGCCTACGCTGAGCCGCCAGTTAATGCAGCTGGAGGACGAACTGGGAGTAAAACTGTTTTGCCGCAGCAAGCACCGCATAACGCTTACCGACGAAGGCCTGCTTTTAAAGCGCCGCGCGCAGGAAATTACCGAGCTTGCCGAGCGTACAACCCGCGAAGTATCGCGCAGCAGCGAAAATTTAATGGGCGAAATCGCAATAGGCTGCGCCGAAGCAAGCAGTATTTCCGTATTGGCGGGTTTGATGAATTATTTCCGGCAGAAATATCCGCTGGTGCATTATACGCTTTATTCCGGCATTGCCGATGATATTAAAGAACGCATTGAAAACGGGCTTTTGGATATAGCTTTTTTGACAGAGCCCGTGGATATTTCCAAATACGGCTTTGTGCGCCTGCCGCATAAGGAAGAATGGGGCGTTTTAATAAGAAAAGATTCGCCGCTGGCAGAAAAACAGGCGGTGATGCCGCAGGATTTACTGGGCATTCCGCTGTTAATGCCCAAGCGCGACCTGGTTAAAAACGAACTTGCCAGCTGGTTTGGCAGTTTAAATGACAGAATGGATTTTGCCGTTAATTATACAATGCTGATGAATGCGGCAGTAATGGTACACAGCGGCTTTGGTGCGGCGCTGTGCCTTAACATGGGCACCGATTTTTACGACGATTTGCGTTTTGTGCCGCTTGCGCCGCCGCTTGCAACAGGCTGCGTGCTGGCGTGGAAAAAGAGCCAGCGGCAGGCACCGGCGGTGGAGGAGTTTATCAGTTCGGCGCATTCATACGTTTTGGGCATTTCCGGTAATTAAATATAGGTATTAGCTTATTTAAAGCGGCCATATTACAATGTAGGTGTAAGAAATTTGTACCTGCATTTTTTATTGCATAAAAAGCTTAAGGAGGGGAATGATATGCAGGGAGATGCCACTGATCCGGGGCGGCTGACCATATTAAACGCCAGACGCAACGCCATGCTTGACGAAATACATTTCCGCGAAAAGCAGCTTGACCGTCTTAATTACCTGCGTTACGAAATACAAAAAGCCACACAGAAAAAATAAAAGCAAAAACAGAAATAAAAATACCCTGCTTATAAGCATTAATGCTGTAAGCAGGGTAAAATTTTTATAATTTTAAGTTGGCTGTTTGTTATTCTTCTGCTGCCAGTTTTTCAGCGCTGAAGGCGTAAACACGCTGCCAGAAAATTTTGCTCTGTCCGGCTTCGGGTGCGGCAATTTCAAAAGCGTGGTACAAACCGGGAATTACGTGCAGCTCGGTATCGACATTTGCTTCCGTAAGTTTTGCGGCGTAGTCGATGTCTTCATTAACAAATAAGTCAAGCCCGCCGACATAAATAAACGCAGGCGGCAGGTTGGCAAAATCTTCCGCAAAGGTGGGCGAATAATAACCCAGCATTTTGCCGCTGAGTTTTTGCCCGCCGCGCAGAACCTCCCACGCATACTTGTTGCTGCTGCGCGGCCAGCAAATATAACCGGTCTGCTGCGCATGGTAGGGCGAGCTTTCCGTTGCGGTGCGGTAATCAAGCATCGGGTAAATTAAAACCTGCCCCTTAATGGGGAGGTTGGCGTTATCGCGGTTGTACAGTGCAAGGCTTGCGGCAAGGTTGCCCCCGGCGCTGTCGCCCATTAAAATAATTTTTCCGGCATCAAGGCCGAGTGTGTCTGCGTTTTCTTTAACGTACATTAAGCCGCTGTAGGCGTCCTCAAGTGCCGCGGGAAAGGGCGCTTCTACCGAAAGGCGGTAGCGCGGCGTAATAACGGCAGCGTTTAAGGCGTTGGCAATGTTCTGGTAGCGTTCGCGGTCGTCAAGCGAAATTCTGAACAAATAACCGCCGCCGTGGGCGTAGTACACTACCGGCAGTTTGGCATCGCTGCTTTGGGCGGGGCGGTAAATATAAAGCGGCACATCCGCTGCGCCGTAAAGGCTTTTGGCGTTAACGGTTTCAAAGGTAATGCTGCTTTGGGCAGGAACATAGTTTTTTACGCGCCGCTCTACGTCCTGCGGCGATGTAGCTTCAATAAGATAACCTTCTGCCGCCGCACGGTATTCCGGCTGCACGCGGCCGATATAGGGTATTTCCGCCGCTAGTGCGGACGCGGCTATGTTAAAGGCCAAAAGGCAAAGGGCAATAAATTTTTTCATAGGGTCACCAGCTTATTTTAAATTTTTGCCGCTGAGCGTTACTGCCTGCGGCTTATTGACGATAAGAACTTTATCCGTAACCATTGTTTGTACGGCTTTATTATATTCCTGAAAATACGGTCCGTCAATGTGAGCGCGGTAAGCGTTGTCGTCGGCATACAGCTCCAGCAGGTGGAATACGTTGGGGCGTGCGGTTTCGGTTGTTGCAAGCAGTGCCAGTACGCCTTCTTCGCTTGCAACGGCGCTTTGCATTTCTTTGGCAAGCACTTTTTTGTAAGCATCAAGCTGCGCCGGGTCGATAACAAGCAGTGCCATGCGTGCCTTATCGGCAGTGCCAGCGTTTTTGCTTTGCAGGTTAAAGGCATCGGCGGCAAGGGTTTTATGTACCTGCGCCAGTTTAAGCGCCTGTGCGGCGGCTGTTTTTACGTTTGCGTTATTTTGTGCGGCATTAAAAGCGTTTTCGTCCCTATAAATTTCCAAATAGCGCATTACGCCGTTTTCGTCCTCGCCGCCGTAAACGGCAAGTACTCCTTCGCTGTTTTGCAGTGCTGTGTTAAGTGCGGCAACGGCTGCGCGCAGGGCATTTTCGTTACCGGCGGCAGCGCTGGATACGCTCCAGCGCACAAAGGGCTGTGCGGCAGCTGCGGCGTTTACCGGCAGTGCCTGCATGCCTAAAAGCAGCAGCATAGCTGCGCAAAATAATAATTTTTTCATGGTGCATCTCCTTTACTTATTCTGCTTTTTCAAGCGTTGCGGTAAAACTGTCGTGGGCTTTAACAATATCAAGCCCGCTTTCCAGCCTGCCGATGGGAATTAAATTGCTGTCGTCTTTAAAATCAACATAAAAAATGCTTAAATTGCCCCACGGCTGATAAACGCACAAATCGCCCGCAAGGGGGTGGCAGCCAACCTTTTGCCCCTTTTCGTCAAGGCGCTTGTCGAAGTAGGCAATCTTTTCCATACCGGAAAAATCCTTAAACGAAAGCGTTACCGGCAAACGGCTGTATAAATCGTTGGCGCTCGGTTCATTGCGCAGCGTAACCGGCAGGCGGCTTTCGTCAATAACAAGCACTGCTTTGTGGCCATCTGCCGCGGCATTATTTTGTTGTGCAGGCTGTGCTGCTGGCGCGGAAGCGCCGCAGGCGGAAACGGCAAGTGCCGTCAGCGCAGCGCTTAACAGTAAAAGTAATTTTTTCATAGGTATCCCTCCGTTTTATTTGTATAGTTTAATTATAAAAAGCGCAGGGCATGGCGTCTAATGCTTAATTGTTATGCGCCAACATGCGTTTTTGGCATGAAGTGCAGGCGGGAGTATGCTTCAACTTGCGCGTTTAAAAATTTTTAACTACAATAATTATATGGAAAAATGCTTTAAAGGAGGAACCGGCATGAAATACCGTGAACTTGGCAAAACAGGATTGAAAGTAAGTGAAATAGGCCTTGGCTGCGAAGGCTTTAACGGCAAAGACGCAGCTTTTACGCAGGAAATGTTTAAACTTGCTCTGGCAGCGGGCGTAAACTGCATGGATTTATACAGCCCCAACCCGGAGATGCACAAAAATATTGCAGCTGCACTTGGCAGCCGCCGCAAAGATTTTATTTATCAGGCGCATTTATGCACGGAATGGAAGGACGGGCAGTATAAGGCTGTGCGCGATATTACAAGTGTAAAAGCTGCGTTTGAAACTATGCTGAAAAGTTTGAACACGGATTACATCGACATCGGCATGATTCATTACGTAGATTCGCCGGAACTTTGGCGCACGATTGAAAGCGGCGGCGTTCTGGATTATGCGCTGGAACTGAAGGCCGAAGGCAAAATTAAGCATATCGGCGTAAGCAGCCATAATCCGCTGGCAGCGCTGGAAGCCGTAAAAAGCGGCAAGGTGGAGGTGCTGATGTTCAGCGTAAACCCCTGCTACGATTTGCTGCCCGGCACGGATGACGTGGAAAAACTGTGGGCGGAAGAAAGCTACAAAAAGCCTTTGCTGAACCTTGACCCCAAACGTGCGGAACTTTACGAAACCTGCCAGCGTTTGGGAGTGGGCATTACCGTTATGAAAGCCTTTGGCGGCGGCGACCTTTTGAGCGAGTACAGTCCGGCAGGCAAGGCGCTGACGGCGGTGCAGTGCCTGCATTATGCGCTGACACGCCCGGCGGTAGTGGCTGTTATGAGCGGTGCGCGTACCATGGAAGAATTAAAAGCCTCGCTTGATTACGAAAAGGCAAGCGAAGCCGAAAAAGACTATGCAGAAGTTTTTGCAAGCTTCCCCAAAATCAGCTGGGAAGGGCATTGCATGTACTGCGGACATTGCGCGCCGTGCCCCAAAGGCATTGACGTGGCAAACGTAACCAAGTTTTTGAACCTTGCCAAAGCGCAGGGCGAAGTGCCGGAAACCGTACGCGAGCACTATGCAGCGCTTAAAGCCCACGCCGGTGACTGCATTGCCTGCGGCGCCTGCGCCAAACGCTGCCCCTTCGCCGTTGACCCCGTTGCGAACATGAAAGAGGCAAAAGAAGTTTTTGGGTATTGAGGAAAGTATAAAAACTTGAAAATAAATAGAGACTAAAACAAAATAGTATGAAATAAAGAATCAGCACCACCTTATGATAAGATGGTGCTGATTTTTAGTTTTTTATACGGAAAATAATAGTATCATCAACATTTACTTTTCGAATGTCACATTCTTTATTACCAGGCAAATAAATTTGCAATTGATAAAACCATATACATAGTAAAAACTTATCAATAAATTTTTGTGAGCGGCGTTTTAACCCGTAACGTTTTAATAATGTACGTAGCTTTATTCTTACATAATCCTGTTTGCCAATATAAAGTATGCGCAAGCGGATGCTTTTGAAAAACAAATCCAAATCAGAATAATCGGCAGTAAAATCGCCGTCTGAAATTTCTATGTCTTTAGTGCCTAATAGCTTTTTGATTGCCGGAAATTCAGCATCGAGTGCTTCTTTATCGACAAAATAATAACTCCAATATGAGGCCGCTAAAAATAATTTCCGACGGTCATTTTTGTATTTAAGCGCAATTAAATCTTTTTCGTTTTCTGATATCTTTTTTAAAGTATTAGAGAACTCGATAACTGTTAAGTTTGCACTTGATAAAATTACTCCTATATCAAGAGCAGTATAGTAAAATGGTTTTAACTCTTTAAGTGTTACCATTATTTATCGCTCTTTTTGCGGTTACAGCTTCTGCAAAGTATTTGCAGGTTTTCGGGAACACTTTTGCCGCCTTTATTCATAGGTGTAATATGATCAACTTCAAAGCCGAGTCTGTTATCACCTGTTAAACCGCAGTGTGCACATTGGAATTTACCTTCTGGATTTTTTGATTTTTCGAATGCAGTATCGCGAAGATATTGTTCGTGTTGAGGAAATATTTTGCCGATTTCATACAGCGGTAAATTTATTAAAGGAATTTTAGGATAGGATATATTTATTCCTTCAGGCGGTTCTAAGATTTTATCTATTTCTAGATCAATATGACGCTTAAAAATAGTTTTATTCACAAAGAATAATTTTAAAATGTTTTCATCATTGTTGTTCCAAAGTGCAGTTATATATTCTTTTTCTTGGATACGACTTAATTTAGCATTAATAATATATTGCGCTATTTGCGTTATATCAAGTCTGTTTTTATCAATATAATCAAAGGAATAGAATTGTGGTGCAACAGAATACTGGTCATAGTATTTTAAAATATTCAGCACATCTTCCTCGGCATAAGGCGGAATAGTTTCGTATTTAAAGAATTTATCGTGGCATTCTGCTTCCATTTTAAATAAAATTTCATCTGGCAGCGTATCTGTGTTATTAGAATTATATTTTTTAAAAAGTTCAGGCAGATAATTGATAAAGTCCTGATAGGATTTTTCTGTACTGTTATAAACCATTACTTCACAGGTATAATCAATATCTTGATTTTCGTCAGAACTGTTTTCGGTATAACTGAATGTATACATACCTAAAGGTATACGCTCTAAAAATGGCACGTTTTCAAGTTTTGTTGTGTCTACTGTGTCATCAAGAATTTTTGCAAATTCTTCAAGCTTGGCAACAGAAATCATCATCATATCACGTTTAATACGTTTGCCAGGGTCTTTGTCAAAGAAATCATTACTGCCTTCAAACAGGCTTTCCGGGTTAACCCAGGCAATGTGTTCGTTCCAGTTATCTATGAAAGAAACAATATAGGCATTAGCCGTGCCGCCTGCTTTTACACCGCGCAAAGCTCTGCCAACCATTTGCGTCATTAAAATTGTTGAAACAGTAGGGCGGGCAAGAAATACTGTTTGTGTTTGCGGCAGGTCTACGCCTTCGGTTAAAATATTTACGTTAATTAAAACCTGAAGTTTGCCATCGCGATAAGCCTGTATCTTTTTTTCATTTTCTTTAGTTAAATTGATAAGTAATCTGGAAATTGTAAGTGATGATACAATATAATCTGCTTTAATTCCGGCTTGTTCAAACAATGTTTTTAATTGTATTGCATGGGCAATATTTACAGCAAAAACAAGTGTCTGCCCATATTCTTTTTGTTTTTCTTTATAGGTTCTTACAATAAGATTGTTACGTTCTTTACTTTGCACCATTTGTTGGGCAATTTTTTCTGGTATACTGTCAAAATGCTGAATAGTATTCCATTCATCAACGCTTAAATCATCACCATAGCGTTCTTCAGTGTAATAGTGTTCAAAAATTGGTGTTGAAAGAATCTGCCTTTTAATAAGTTCTTTTAAATTGATGGCGTAGGCTATACCCAAATCGCCGTAAACAATATAATTTTCCTTTAAATCAACGCCGTCAGTAAAAATTTTAGAAAGTAAACCTTCTTCTTTTTTACTTGTGCGGAATGGTGTTGCAGTTAAGCCGATAATTTTTAAATTCGGTACAAGTTCTTTGACGTGGTCAATTATTTTACGGTATGTTTTAGCGATAGAGTGGTGAGCTTCATCAATAACGAAATAAAGTTCATTTTCATTTGCCAGCCAGTTATCAAGGCATTTTAAATTTCTGCCTATACTGTCTTTGCTGGCGATTACAAGCTGGTCATTTGCGGTAATGTCAATGGTTCTACCGTGTCTTTCCGCTCCGGAAACTATACGGAAATTAAAAGAAGAAATATGCGGCAGATTAGTTAAATATGCCTGATTGGAAAAAGAATCTAATGCTTGGTCTAAAAGCATCTGACGGTGCGCAATCCATAAAACTTTTTTCTTTTTGTCGATAGCGTTTTTTAACAGCCATACGGAAGCCGTGTAAGTTTTGCCGCCGCCGGTAGGCAAAACTACCATTGTAGCAAAGGACGGGCTTTCGTTTATTTTATCAAGGCATTGCATAGCTTTTATTTGGTGTTCATAAGGTATGCGTGTGCTTTGCGTTTTTTTGCGTAAAATTTGTCCGGAAGAAGTTGATTCTACATATTCAAATTCTTTTTCCATTGCGTTCATCCTTTCGGCGAGTGTATATAATTTAGTATAGCACTGCATATATTTTGTGGCAAATAAATAACTTTATTTAATTGTTACATAATCTAATAAAATGCCGAAAAATAAATAATTACCGGCAATTATTATAAGTATACTTGCAATAATTCTTAAGAAAAATGCAAGTTGGAAACTGTTTTTTTATGATAAGTTCAAAATTTATGCAGTTGTTGCTTAAATATTAATAGTTTTTTCTTTCTTGCTTTTTAGTGAAATATCCATTAAAATATTCCTGAAGAGAATAAAAACGGATACGGAAAGGCAGGGTTGTGTGGAATCAAATTTTGAAATTAAATTTTTTAAAACGGCTAATGGACGTGAACCTGTCAGAGAATATTTGAAAGACATGGCACTGACAAATGAAAAAGTTACGCGTGATACATTAGACACAATATCAGAATTATTAATGATGTTAAAAGCCAAGGGTAATGCTTTGGGTGAACCTTATATCAAACATTTGCAAGGCCCTATATGGGAACTGCGTCCAAAAAACAGGCGTATTTTGTATTGCTGTATTTTAGAAAATCAGATATATTTGCTTCATATATTTAAAAAGACAGCGCAGAAAACTCCTAAAAAAGATATACAAAAAGCATTGAGCAGATATAAATTATTGATTGCCAGATAAAAGAGGTGAGTAAAATGAAAGAAGTAAATGTTAAAATTAACACCAAATATACTGGAAGCAGTGTAGATGATTTTTTTAATGAAATTTATACTGCTGATGAGTTAGAGATAATTAAAGAACGCGCAGATTTTTTGCTGCAAATTGTTGAGGCAAGAAAGGCGATAAATTTAACGCAGATTGATTTAAGCAAAAAGACTGGTATTTCCCAGTCGACCATAGCAAAAATAGAGAACGGTAAAATTAACCCAAGTTTAAATAACATTTTTAAAATCCTGCACGCCATGGGCAAAACCATTAAAATAGCATCGTTGTAAAACAACAAAACCGGCATCGTTATGATGCCGGTTTTTAGTTAGAAGGGGAAAGGTTTATGGATATTTCAAATCTGCTGTTAGGTTATTTTATTGTGCTGTCTGGTTAGTTATGTGGTTATTTATCCTCGTTGTAGAACGGGCATTCATCGCCCCAGTCGCAGTGGCCGTCGTGGTGGTAGCGGTCATAGTGGCGGTCGCGGTCATAGCGTCCTTCGCCATGGTGGCGGCCATAACCCGGGCCCCAGCCGCAGTGTAGTCCGCGGAAGTTGCCGCGCGGTCCGCGGAACATATCTTTCAGTGCGTCCTGTTTTTGTTCTTCACTCATGCTGGCCCATTTTGCTCTGGCTTCGGCTTCACGTTTTTCGATAGCTTCGCGTTTTTCTGCCGGCAGTTTGCTTAAAAATTCGTCATGCCATTTCTGGCGCTGTTCAAATTTCTGCTGCGGGGTCATTTCCATCCATGCCAGCCTTGCAGCATCACGCTCGGCGCACTGTTCGGGGGTAAGCGGAGTGCCGCGGCGCAGAGGCATCGGGCGGCGTGCATCGGTATCGCCTTCGCTCAGAATTTTTTCTACTTTATCGCGCATGGTGGGCTGAACCTGTTCGGTTTGGCCTGCCGCAAAAACCGGTACGCTGATGGCGGTGATTAAACCTGCAACTACTAAGGATTTGAATAATTTGCTTTTCAACATATCAGGTCACTCCTTTAATTTATGCTTATTTGTTATGCTCTTTAGCTTGTCTTTATTGTACAGTGTGCTTGTGGCAAAATTATGGCAAAAATATTTTATTTTGTGGTTTTTTAGCCACATTTTACTGCTAATATTATATCAGCAATTAAAGCAAAAAGTAAAAAAACTGCCGCCTTTGGGCTGATGTAAGGGTTAAATTTCTGCGCAAAAATATGTATAATATAGGTAAGTTTTGTGCAGAGAGGTGATGGCAGTGGCAAAAATGCTGATTGCTGATGATAATAAACAAATTACTTCCATTTTATCCAACTATGCGCGCAAAGAAGGTTTTGAACCGGTAGTTGCCCTTGACGGCGAGGAGGCTTTGCGCCTGTTTGACGAGCATGAACCTGATATTGCCATGGTGCTTTTGGATGTTATGATGCCGAAAGTGGACGGTTTTGAAGTGTGCCGCCGCCTGCGCGGAAAATCGCTGGTGCCGGTAATTATGGTTACAGCCCGCGGCGAAGATTTTGAAAAAATCATGGGGCTTGATATCGGCGCCGACGATTATATTATAAAGCCTTTCAGCGCGGGCGAGGTAATGGCACGCGTGCGTGCAATTTTGCGCCGCATGCAGCCGCGCGAGGAAAAAACTGCGCATAATATTTACAGGTACAGCAATTTAATGATTGATTTGGACAAATATGCCGTAAACGTAAATGGCAGCGAGGTGCCACTGACGAAAAAAGAGGTTGAGCTTTTATGGACTCTTGCCAAAAACAGCAGCAAGGTCTTTTCGCGCGATAACCTTCTGGACAGCCTGTGGGGCTACGATTATTACGGCGACAGCCGCACGGTGGATTCACACATTAAGCGTATGCGTGCCAAGCTGGATAAGTTTGAGCATCCCGGCTGGGAAATAAAAACCATTTGGGGTGTAGGTTACCGCTTTGAGGAGAAAGCAAATGCATAACAAAATAGCTTTAAAACTTACATTGTATTTTGCCGCAGTGCTTTTGGTGTTTGCACTGGTGGTAGGCGGTAGCTTTGCGCATTTTTTCCGCGAGCATACGGTGGATATAAAAAGCACGGAGCTTAAACAGCGCGCCGTGCGCATTGCCGAAGTGCTGAGCGAAAATGCAGGCTGGCTGGAAAGGCGCGGCGGCATTGCCAATACGCGCTTTATAAGTTACATTAACAACATCACCATGGAAGACGTGTGGGTTGTTAACAGTGACCGCGAACTGAAACTGCCGCAGCGCATGAACCACCATATGGGCATGCACCGGCGGATGATGCACGCAGATACGCAGGCTCAGGTGCCGCCGCTGAAGGAGTTTCCGCGCCGCAGCGTTACTTTTGAGCAGCTGTCTGATGTTACCCGCAACTGCGTGGAGCAGGCTTTTGCCGGTACGGTATCGGTAGCGGAAGATTTTAACCCTGTGCGTGAGGAAACCATGCTTTGCGCCGCTGCGCCTGTATACGATGAAAACGGCGCTATCCAGGCGGCAGTGCTTCTGCATTACCCAGTGCAGGGCTTGCAGTCCGCAACGTGGGAAGGCGTAAGAATACTGCTTTTATCCTGCGCCATTGCGCTTTTACTGGTATCGTTTTTAAGCGTGCTGTTCAGCTGGAAGTTTACGCGCCCCTTAAACCGCATGAAGGAAGTGGCGCAGAAAATGGCCGAGCATGATTATACGGAACGCTGCAACATCAAACAGAATGACGAAATAGGCGCGCTTGCCGCCACGCTTGACGAACTTGGCAGCCGCCTTCTGGATGCTGACGAGGCAGGGCGCAAGCTGGAAAAACTGCGCCGCAGCTTCATTGCCAACATATCGCATGAACTGCGCACGCCGGTAACGGTTATCCGCGGCAGCCTGGAAGCGCTGAACGACAAAGTTGTTACCGATAAGGAAGAAGTGGAGCAGTATTACCGGCAAATGCTGAAGGAAAGCCTGTTTTTGCAGCGGCTGATTAATGATTTGCTGGATTTGTCGCGCTTGCAGAATACGGATTTCCCCATTGAAAAGGAACATATTAATTTGTGCGACGTAGTGCAGGACGCCGCCCGTGCCAGCAAGCAGCTGGGGCAGAAAAAAGGCGTGCATGTTGACGTTAAACTGGACAGGAATGTTTACCTTATGGAAGGCGACTACGGCCGCCTGCGTCAGATGCTGATGATATTTTTGGACAACAGCATTAAGTTCAGCAACGAAGGCGGCACTGTGGAGCTGCGCCTTTTGGGCGACAGGCTGACGGTGACGGACCACGGCTGCGGCGTAAAACAGGAAGATTTGCCGTATGTGTTTGAACGTTTTTATAAAACACGCGGCGAAGCCAATAAAAACGGCAGCGGGCTTGGGCTTGCTATTGCCCGGGAAATAGCCCTGCGCCACAATATTAAAGTGAGCATGGAAAGCGTGCCTGATGAAGAAACCGCGGTAATTATGATATTGCCGCCGGCAGGAGAGGATGCGGAAAATGAATTACGGATGTAACGGCAGGCGCGCCGTAATAAGCGGCGGCACCAGCGGCATAGGGCTTGCGGCGGCGCGTACGCTTTTGGCGGATGGCGCGGAAGTATGGCTTTTGGCGCGCACGGAACGGCCGCAGCTTTTGGCGGAGCTTAAAGAAAACTACGGAGAAAAAGTGCATTTTATACAATGTGATGTTGCAAATGTTGACTGCTGCAAAGCTGCAGCGGCGCAGATAAAAAATGCCGGCAGCGTTGATTTTTTGGTAAACAGTGCAGGCATTTACCGTGAGCAGAGCATGGAAATGCTGACGGAAAGTGAGTTTGATGAAATTTTTGGCGTGAACGTAAAAGGTACGGTATTTTTAGCGCAGGCGCTGCTGCCATACATGGCAGCAGGGGGCGCGGTGGTAAACGTAGCTTCGGACGCAGGGGTGAGTGGCAACTACGGCTGTGCTGCCTACTGCGCCAGCAAAGGGGCGGTGGTGGCGTTTACCCGCGCCCTGGCGCTGGATACAGCGCCGCGCCTGCGGGTTAACTGCGTATGCCCTGCCGATATTGATACGCCGCTTTTGCAGCAGCAGCTTGAAGCGGCAGGCGGCAGCTATACACTGGCGGATGTTGCGGAAGCCTACCCTATGGGGCGCGTTGGGCGTGCGGAAGAAGTGGCGCACGTAATCTGCTCGCTTTTAAGCCCTGCCAACAGCTTTATGACCGGCAGCATCGTCACCGTAGACGGCGGACTGACGGCGAAGTGATATAATTTTCAAAAGGTGTGATATAATTGGCACGAAATTATTATATGGTAAGAGGAATGGACTCCAGCGAAGCTGTTTTTAACGAACTTTTAAAAAATGAAGTAGTAGCTGTTGGCTGGAGTTACATAGATTTCACATTGTGTAAAGATAACAGAGAAAAGTTTGATGCTGAATTAGAAAAAGTATATTTTAAAAACAGTAAATTAGCACCATCTGTTAAAGGAAAATGGAGAAATCAAAGTTTTAGATTTTGTTGTATAAAAAAAGGTGATTATATTGTTGTGCCTTACCATCAATATATAATTCTGGCAGAAGCTGTCGGTGAACAAATATATAAACCAGAAGTTATTAATTTGGATTTGGCAAATCAGCAAAAAGTACAATATTTGTATGATAGAGATAATAAATTAGTAAAAATACCGAGAGCAAGTTTGCCTGAAAATATGCAGAGAAAACTGCGTGTGCTTGGTTCTATAGTAACAGATTTTTCTGAATTTAAAAATGAAATAGATACTATTTTTGCTTCCGGTAAATTTTCATATAAAAATATTCACGAAAGTCAAAAAGAACAGAAAATAACTGATTTTAAGAAAACTCTGCTGAATAATATAAGGAATGGTCATACAAATTTAAAAGCAGGCGGGCGTGGATTAGAAGAACTTGTTAGCGAATTGCTGGAGATAGAAGGGTACAAAACTAAGATTTTGGGTAAAAGTACTTTCAGCGGTATAGCAGATGTAGATATTGAAGCAGAAAAAATAGACCAGTTCTTTGGAGAACAAAAGTTATTTGTGCAAGTTAAACATCATCAGGGAGAGAGCAGTGACTGGGGGCTTGAACAATTAAAAGCAGCAAAAAATATTTTGGATAAAGATAATAAAGATTTTCAGTTGGTGTTTATTACAACTGCTGGAATATCAGATGATGTAATAGAAAAAGCGTATGAAAATAATATTGTTTGTATAGATGGACAAAAACTCGTTGATTGGTTATATGATAATTTAACAAGTCTATCTGAGCCTACAAAAGAAGCTTTACACATTATTTTTGTACCGCAAATTATCGATAAATAAATTTTTGGAGTTTGGTTATGGAACAAGTATGGGGTTTGGTGGCGCTGATTGGTGCTGCGCAGATTTTAAATTCGGCAAAACAGTTAAAAAACGGTGTGTCTTACATTGAGCTTATGAATGAAAATATAAAGCTGCTTAAAAAAGCACTTAAATTTAAAGGTTAGAGAGACATAAGTCAGGGTGACGCAGATTCAGATGGTACATGAAAAT
>OHFL01000655.1_pt1 | contig 20709 bp, 19 predicted proteins | sample 1567491 | NCBI WGS metagenome assembly OHFL01 (sample SAMEA3879539, study PRJEB24766) | human gut metagenome | biome: human-associated habitat; feature: feces | place: USA | collected 1985/1987 | reverse complement strand
ACAGAAATCGGGGAATAGGTTCGGCGCTTGTTGAAACGCTTGTGACCTATGCCAAGAAAAATAACCTTTGCTTTCTCACTCTTGAGGTTCGTGAAAGTAACGGGAACGCCCGTTCTCTCTATGAAAAATTCGGATTCATCAAGGTGGGAGAGAGGAAAAATTACTACTCCTCTCCAACCGAAAACGCTGTTTTAATGACACGCTGTTTTTGACATATATATGTAATAAAACATTATATTAATGATATTACGGAACTTCATCATAAATGTTTCGTAGTGAAAGGAAAATTATGAAGATACTCGCAATAGAATCGTCCTGTGACGAAACTGCGGCAGCGGTTGTTGAGGACGGCAGAAACATAATCTCCTCGGTGGTTGCATCTCAGGTTGAGGAACACAAGCTTTACGGCGGTGTTGTTCCTGAAATCGCATCACGCCGTCACGCAGAGGCAATTGTTCCTGTTGTAAGACAGGCTCTTAAAGATGCAGACTGCAGGCTTTCCGACATTGACGCAATCGGCGTTACATATGCCCCCGGACTTATCGGAGCGTTGCTTGTGGGAGTGAATTTTGCAAAAGGACTTTCACTTGCAACAGGAATTCCGCTTGTTCCTGTTCACCATCTTCGTTCACACATTGCATCAAATTATATTTCAAATAAAGAATTAAAACCGCCGTTCCTTTGCCTTGTTGTGTCGGGCGGTCACAGCCATATTGTTATGGTTGAGGACTACACAAAGATGAAAATTATCGGCAAAACCCGTGATGATGCCGCAGGCGAGGCTTTTGACAAAGCCGCAAGGACAATGGGAATGCCGTATCCGGGCGGAATTGAAATGGACAGAGTTGCGGAAAACGGCAATCCGTTTGCATTCAAGCTTCCTCGTCCCGCAGTTCACGATGCGCCGTATGATTTCAGCTTTTCGGGACTAAAAACAGCCGTAATCAACCTCATTCACAATTCGGCACAAAAGGGTGTTGAGCTTAGCAAAGCCGATGTCTGTGCATCATTCCGTTATGCTGTTGTCGATTGCCTTGTTACAAACTTTATCAAGGCGGCTGAAGACTTGGGACAGAAAAAGCTGGTAATCGCAGGCGGTGTTTCGGCAAATTCACTTCTCAGAAGAACCCTTGCCGAAGAGTGTAAAAAGCGTGATTGGGAAATGTATATGCCCGAAAAATCTCTTTGCGGTGACAATGCCGCCATGGTCGGTTCACAGGGATATTACGAGCTTCTCAGCGGAAATATTGCAGGAACAGACCTCAATGCTTTTGCTACAATGAGTATTGAAAAGGGCTGATTTATTCGCAAATAATCACTAAAACACTTGCTATTTTATCAAGAATATACTAAAATAGTGTTAATAAACCGAAAGGACGATTTAAAATGAGCAATCCTATTGTTACTTTTGAAATGGAAAACGGAAAAACAATCAAAGCGGAGCTTTATCCCGAAATTGCTCCGAATACTGTAAATAATTTTCTCAGCCTTGTAAACAAGGGTTACTATGACGGCCTTACATTTCACCGTGTAATCTACGGTTTCATGATTCAGGGCGGCGACCCGACGGGAACCGGTATGGGAGGCCCCGGCTACACTATTAAAGATGAGTTCAGCAGTAAGCTGCTCCACGACGGCCCGGGCGTACTTTCCATGGCAAACGCAGGCCCTGATACCGGCGGCAGCCAGTTTTTCATCACGCTGCGCGATTGCCCGTGGCTTGACGGCAAACATGCAGTGTTTGGCAAAGTAACCAAAGGCATGGAAGTTGTTTACCGCATTGGCAAAGTGGCAACCGACGCTAACGACAAACCTTTAAAAGATGTTGTAATTAACAAAATAACCATTAAGCAGTAATGAAAGGAGCGCGGACTTGACTTTAATGCAAAGCGAAGGCTTGATTGAAGTACAGGACCAGCAGGAGATGCTGGCCATTCTGGGGCGTAATGACGAACTTTTGCGCGTTATTCAGGAGTGCTATGACGCTAAAATCGTAGCGCGCGGCAATGTAATCAGTTTCAGCGGCAGCGAAGAAAAAGTAAAGCAGCTGGAGAACCTTTTTAAGGAACTGCTGTTTTTGGAGCGGCAGGGTGCTGCCATTACCACGCACGATGTGCGTTACAGCATACGCATGATTGCCGAAGCGCAGCTTAACGCACTGCACCGCATGTATGCCGATACGATTATCGTAACTAGGCGCGGCAGGCAGGTTAAGGCAAAAACGCTGGGGCAGTGGAATTATATTGACGCTATCCGCCGCAATGCGATTACCATTGGCATAGGGCCTGCCGGTACAGGCAAAACTTACCTGGCCGTGGCGCTTGCTGTTAAGGCGCTGAAAAACAAAGAAGTTGAGCGTATTATTTTAACGCGCCCTGCCGTTGAAGCCGGTGAAAAATTAGGCTTTTTGCCCGGCGATATGCAGGATAAAGTTGACCCTTACCTGCGCCCTTTGTATGATGCGCTTTATGATATGCTTGGCAATGAAACCTTTCAGAAATATATTACCCGCGGCACGATTGAGGTTGCGCCGCTGGCGTATATGCGCGGACGCACGCTGAACGAAGCGTTTATCATTCTGGATGAGGCGCAGAATACCACGCCGGAGCAGATGAAGATGTTTTTAACCCGTTTCGGCTTCGGCTCTAAAATGGTTATAACGGGCGACGTTACCCAGATAGACCTGCCGGGTGGAAAAAAGAGCGGTTTAAAGCAGGCTGCCTATATTTTGCGCAATACTCCCGGTATTGGCGTGGTAAATTTTGGCGAAACGGATGTTGTGCGCCACGAAATTGTCGGTGCCGTTATCCGCGCTTACGAGGAATACGAAAAAGAAAAGCATAAACGGGAGAAAAAACATGCTGATAACGTTAGAAAATGACCAGGATAAAATAGTAATAGATGATGCTTTAAAGAGCAGGCTTGTTGCCGGGCTGAACGCTGCTGCACGCCTGCACGGGCTTACAGAGCAAACGGAAGTTGACATTACCATTGTTGACGACGAAGAAATACACCGCCTGAACCGTGAATACAGGGATGTTGACCGCCCGACCGACGTTTTAAGCTTTGCGCTTGACGAAGGCGGCGAAGATGAGCCGGAACTGTTAGACGCGCCGGAAGAACACCTTTTGGGCGATATTATAATTTCTGCCGAAACTGCGCAGCGCCAGGGTGAAGAATTTGGGCACGGGCTGACGCGCGAAGTGGTTTACCTTGCCGTACACGGGCTTTTGCATCTGCTCGGTTATGACCACATGACGGAAGAAGACAAGGTAATTATGCGCGCCAAAGAAGAAGAAGCCCTGCGCGAGATTGAACTGAGCGAGGAATTTTTAGAAGGCGGCAGATAATGGACGCAAAAGAACTGATGAAAATAGCGATTAAAGCGCGCCAAAATGCCTATGCACCGTATTCACACTTTGCCGTTGGCGCAGCGCTGCTGGCTGAAAGCGGCAGGGTTTATACAGGCTGCAATATAGAAAACGCCAGTTACGGCTTAACCTGCTGCGCGGAGCGCAACGCCATATTTGCGGCAGTTGGCGCCGGTGAGCGCAGGTTTAAAATGCTGGCAGTGGCGGCAGACAGCCCCGAACCGGTAGCACCCTGCGGAGCATGCCGGCAGGTAATTGCCGAGTTTGGCATACCGCTTGTTGTTATGGGCAATTTAAAGGAAGCAACCAAAACAATGACGGCAGAAGAACTGCTGCCTTACGGTTTTGGGCAGGAAAGCATGAATAACAAAGGAGAGAAATAAAATAGAAAAGAACAAACATTATACAGGCTTTGCCGCTATGGTTGGCAGGCCTAACGTTGGCAAAAGCACATTAACAAACGCGCTTATCGGCGAAAAAATTGCCATTATGAGCGACCGTCCGCAAACAACGCGCAACAAAATTATGTGCATTTTAAATACGGATAACGCGCAGATTATGTTTCTCGACACGCCGGGTATTCACAAACCGCACCACAAGCTTGGGCAGTACATGGTGCGCGCGGCAGAAAGCACGTTAAAAGAAGTAGACGTAATTCTTTTTGTTGTTGATGTGAGCGAAAAGCGCGGCGCAGGCGAAGATTACATTATCGAACAGCTTAAAAAAGTTAAAACTCCGGTAATACTTGTTGCCAATAAAGTTGACAAGCTGGAGGACAAATCAAAACTTTTCGGCATTATTGCCAATTACGTAAATGATTATAATTTTGCCGCCGTAGTGCCGGTATCCGCCTTACAGGATACGGATTTTAAAGCGCTGGTGGATGAAATTACCAAACATCTGCCGGAAGGGCCTGCATATTATGATGAGGACATGATAACCGACCAGCCGGAACGCGTAATTGCTGCCGAAATGATACGCGAAAAGGTTTTGACAAATACGCGCGATGAAATTCCTCATTCCGTTGCTGTTGAGGTTGAAGAATTTAAAGTGCGTACCAACAACGATATTTATATCCGCGCTACCATTTTTGTGGAGCGCGAATCGCAGAAGGGCATTGTTATAGGCGCCAAGGGCAGCCTGCTTAAAAAGATAGGCCTGGAAGCCCGCAGCGACATTGAAGCGCTTTTGGGCGACAAGGTATTTTTGGATTTGTGGGTTAAAGTTAAGCCCGACTGGCGCAACAAGGACAAAGCCTTAAAGCAGTTTGGCTACAGCAGCTAATTTATTTATGTGGGGAGAGATGACTTATTGACAGTCACGTGGCGGATTTATTAAAAATTTTGGCCGCCCTTTTAATTACAGGCTTAAACGCATTTTTTGTTGTATCTGAATACGCTTTGGTAAGCATACGCCCGGCAAGGCTTGAAGAGCTTATTGCACAGGGCAACAGCCGTGCGGAGCTGGTGCTTAAAATGACGCAGAAGCGCGATACTTATATCAGCGCAGTTCAGCTTGGCATAACGGCGTCATCGCTGATTTTGGGCTGGTTCTGCGGCCCGCTTCTGGCAGGAATTATTGCCGATGGGTTTGATTTAATCGGCGAGCACTGGTATGATGACGGCGTAGTTGTTTTATGCGCATTTTTGCTGATTGTGTTTGTGCATGTTGTGTTCGGCGAGCTTGTGCCGAGGGTTATAAGCCTTGCGCATGTGGAGCATGCGGCAATGGCAATAGCTTATCCGCTGATATTTTTCCATTATTTAATGTACCCGCTGGTTGTGTTTTTTAATAAAGCAGCCAAAGCGGTGCTTAAAGCATTAAAAATGGATAAGGTGCCGACGGAAGATATTTCGCGCAGTGAGGAAGAACTGCGTATGATTGTAAGCGCCAGCGAGCAGGGCGGCAAGCTTGACCATATGGAAAGCCGCCTGCTTGATAATGTTTTTGACTTTGCCGACCGCGTGGCGCGTGAAGTTATGGTGCCGCGTCAGGATATGGTGTGCCTGTACGTTGAAGACAGTTTTGAAAAAAACATCGCCAAGGTAATGGCTACAAGGCATACGCGCTACCCGCTGGTGCATGAGGATAAGGACCATGTGCTTGGCGTTGTGCATGTACGCAGCCTTATTAACATTAAAGACAGCGAAAAGGAAAATTTTGACATGCGTTCGCGCATGAGCCCGATTATGGTAGTGCCGGAGAGCATGGATATAAGCAAGGTTTTGCAGACCATGCAGCAAAAACGCGTGCAGCTTGTTGTTGTGGCCGATGAATACGGCGGCACGGCAGGGCTTGTAACCATGGAAGATTTGCTTGAGGAAATTGTCGGTGACATTCAGGACGAGCATGACGCCGATAAGGAAGAAGAAGTTGTACACCGCGCCGACGGCACTTATGAGTTTGACGGCATGGTGCTGCTTGACGATATTACCGACCTTTTGCATATTAAATTTGAAGAGCCGGAAGAAGATACCATCGGCGGGCTGGTGTTCGGTTTACTGGAACGCAAGCCTGAACCCGGCGATAAAATTGAGGTGGACGGCTGGAGCTTTGAGGTACTGCGTGCCGAAGGCTTCCGCGTAACGCGCGTGCGTGCGGCAAAGCAGCCGGAAATGCCTGTTTATGCGGATGAATAGCAATGACTGATAAAGGGTTTAACGACGAAGCATTAATTTTAAAGGTTAAAAACTGGCAGACTGCGGATAAGTACGCAGTCTGCTTTTCGCGCGGGCACGGCAAAATAAGTTTTCTGGCGTACGGTGCGCGGTATGCGCGTACTAACGGCGGCAGGCTTGTGCAGCCGTTTGCTGTGCTTGACATGAATTTTTTTGCCGGCAAGAAGCTGGACACTTTAAAAAGCTGCGAGCTTATAAGTTACCCGTTGCAGTTTGATTTAAAGCAGATGGCTTATGCCGCCTTAATTGCGGAAGTAACGGAAAACCTGACGGAAGAACATCAGGCGCAGGAAGAAATATACGAGCTGCTTTTGGCTGTGCGCAGCGTGCTTACAAAGCATAACCCACGGCTGGTGGCGCTTTCTTACATAGTAAAGCTGCTGTTTTTAACAGGCATTCTGCCCAACTGCCAGAGCTGCGTAAACTGCGGCAAACCGGCAGAGGGCGATGCGTATTTCAGCGTTGTGCAGGGCGGGCTTGTGTGCAATGACTGCCACGGCGGCGAAGAGCTGCCGTTCGGCACGGAATCGCAGGAGTTTATGGCGCAGCTTTTAACGCTTGATTTTAACAACCCGCAGCCTTTTAAAGTGCGCGGCGGCGCTTTGATGGAGTTTGAAAAAATTTTGCAGCGCTTTATCGTTTTCCAGACCGACAAACCTTTAAAAAGCCTCGGCTTTTTAAGCCAGACCGGTTTTTAAGCATTGACAAAACAGCAGTTATTTGGTATATTTTCTGTTAAGCAATGATAAGAAGTAGTAACCGCACATTCAGCGAGCCGGGGCGGTGTAAGCCGGCAACAGCGGCGAAGGCGTCTTGGAGCCAAATTATATAAACATCGAGGCGGGCTGCAAATTGCAGCCAAGCAGGGTGGAACCGCGGAAGCATTTGTGCCTCCGTCCCTGTAACTAATATTGTTACAGAGACGGGGGCTTTCGTTTTTGTAACGCAAATACAGGAGGGATATTATGGATTTTCAGACAATTATTTTGAAGCTGCAAAAATTCTGGGGCGAACAGAAATGTATTTTAACGCAGCCCTACGATATTGAAAAAGGCGCAGGCACCATGAACCCGCGCACGTTTTTAAGGGTGCTTGGGCCTGAACCCTGGCGCGTGGCTTATGTAGAGCCTTCTCGCCGGCCGGCAGACGGACGCTACGGCGATAACCCGAACCGCCTTTTCCAGCATCATCAATTCCAGGTTATTATTAAACCTTCGCCGGATAACATTCAGGAGCTGTACCTGCAAAGCCTTGCCGAACTTGGCATTCATCAGGACGAGCATGACATCCGCTTTGTAGAGGACAACTGGGAATCCCCGACTTTGGGCGCCTGGGGCCTTGGCTGGGAAGTATGGCTGGACGGTATGGAAATTACCCAGTTTACCTACTTCCAGCAGGTTGGCAGCATTGACGTTAAACCCGTCAGCGTAGAAATTACCTATGGTTTGGAACGCCTTGCCATGTACATTCAGGGCGTGGAAAACGTATTCGACATTCAGTGGGTTGACGGCGTTACCTACGGCGATGTATTCCATACCAACGAAGTTGAGCAGTCCTATTACAACTTCCAGATTGCCGATACCGATTTACTGTTCGATTTGTTTGACAAATACGAAGCAGAAGCAAAACGCGTAATCGAAGCAGGCTATATCCGCCCGGCTTACGATTATGTTTTGAAATGCTCGCATACCTTTAACCTGCTCGATTCCCGCGGGGCAATCAGCGTAAGCGAAAGAACGGCCTTTATTGCCCGCGTGCGCGCCATGGCAAGGCTGTGTGCCGCCGCTTATGTTGAACAAAGGGAGAAGCTCGGCTTCCCGATGCTGAAAGGGGAGAATTTATAATGGAAAAATTATTGTTTGAAATTGGCACCGAAGAAATACCGGCTAAATTTATGCCCGGCATTTTAAAACAGTTAAAAGAACTTGCAGCTGCTAAAATGCAGGAGCTGCGCATTCCTTTTGAAGATATTACCGTTTACGGCACTCCCCGCCGTATGGCGTTTATTGCCGGCGGCGTTGCCGAAACACAGGCTGACGTTGTTGTTGAAGCCAAAGGCCCTTCCGTTAAAATTGCCTATGTAAGCGGCGCACCCAGCAAAGCTGCACAGGGTTTTGCGCGCGGCCAGGGCGTTGACGTAAAAGACCTTGTTGTACGCGACAACTACGTTTATGCCGTTAAGCATCTGGCAGGCCAGCCCGTTGTTGAACTTTTGCCGGGTCTTTTAATGGACATTTTAACTTCTTTAAGTTTCCCGAAAACCATGCGTTGGGCAGATTACGAATTCCGTTTTGTACGTCCTATCCGCTGGATGGTTGCCCTGTTTGGCGACCAGATTATCCCTGTTGAAATCTGCGGTGTAAAAAGCGGAAAATTCAGCATGGGGCACCGCTTTATGCAGCAGTCGCTTAAAGCTGCAGCGGAAAGCCAGGGCTTACTCAGCGCAGCGCTCAGCAAAGTTGGCAATAAAGTTTATTCTGCTCTGGCAGGAGTTAAAGGCGCTGTGGAAATTCCTTCGGCCGGCGATTACAAAAAAGTTATGTACGACAATTTTGTTATGGTTGACCAGGATGAACGTCGTGCGCTGATTTTACAGCAGATTAAGGATTTGGCTGCGCAGAACGGCGGCGAAGCCGAGATTAACGAAGATTTGCTTGAAGAAGTAAACTACCTTGTTGAATGGCCGACAGCTTTGTGCGGCAAGTTTGAGGAAAAATTCCTGAGCCTGCCGAAAGAATGCATTATTACCCCGATGCGTGAGCACCAGAGATATTTCCCTGTGCTTGACGAAGACGGCAATCTGCTGAATAAATTTATTACCGTACGCAACGGCGGCAGCGAGCACCTTGATATTGTAACCCACGGCAATGAACGCGTACTGCGCGCACGTTTGAGCGACGCCGAGTTCTTCTTTAACGAAGACCGTGCAACCAAACTGGAAGACCGTCTGGAAAAACTTAAAACAGTTTCCTTCCAGGAAGGCCTGGGCAATATGTACGACAAGAGCGAACGCCTTGTTAAAATGGCGGAAATGCTGCGCTTTGCCATTAACACCCCTGTTGATGAAGAAGAACTGCGCCGCTGCGCACTTTTGTGCAAAACCGACCTTGTTACCGGCATGGTAATTGAATTTACCGAGCTGCAGGGCGTAATGGGCCGCGAATATGCACTGCTGGACGGTGAAAAGCCTGAAGTTGCCACCGGCATTTTTGAACACTATCTGCCGCGTTTTGCAGGCGACGCATTGCCGGCAACAACCATCGGCCGCATTGTCGGCATCGGCGACAAACTCGACAACATCTGCGCTACTTTCAGCCGCGGGCTTGCTCCTACCGGTTCTCAGGACCCGTATGCGCTGCGCCGTCAGGCTCTTGGCGTTATCAATATCCTGCTTGATGCAAACTATCATATTTCGCTGGCTAAAATTATCGCCGGTACATTGTATCTGTTGGACATCAAACCGGAAGAAACCGGCAAGCTGGTGCCGCAGATTATGGAATTCTTCAAACAGCGTCTGCGTAACCTTTTGATGGACCAGGGCATCCGTTATGATGTTATCGACGCAGTATTTGCCGATAAACGCAACGACGATATGGTAGATTTGGCTGTACGCTGCAAAGCTCTGGCTGCTTATGTTGAAGCAGGCAATGCAGAGCCTCTGGTACAGGTTTCCGTGCGCGTAAGCAATCTGTGCAAAAAAATCGAAAAAGAAGTTGCAATCAGCGGCGCGCTGTTTAAAGACGAATCCGAAAACAAACTGCATGAGGTTGTTGCAGCAGTAAGCAAGGAAATTATTCCGGAAATTGTGCTGTACGATTATGCCGCAGTTTTAAAAGCCGGTGAAAAGGTTATTGAACCTGTTAACGCCTTCTTTGACAACGTAATGGTTATGGACGAAGACGAAAACGTTAAAAATAACCGCCTGGCAATGCTTGAAGAAGTACGCGGCATAGTTAACGCCGTTGGCGATTTGAGCCTGCTGGTGCTGTAAGTAAGGGCTTAAACATATAATTTGTTGATAACGCTTAGCCTTGGTTTATTACTGGGCTAAGCGTTTTTATGTTTTAAATTGAAAATATGTCTGATTGACAAGTTAGTACCGCCAGTGGTACTATAATTACAAGGAGAACAATGAGCCAATTAGAGAAACTTTTATTAAGAATAAAAAATAATCCTAAAACTGTAAGATTTGATGAACTTGACAAAATATTAAAACGTTTGGATTTTGAAACCCGTCAGCCAAAGGGCGGCAGCAGCCATTATATTTATACTAAAGGTAATTTCATTTTGTGTATACCAAAGCATAATCCTTATATTAAACAGGTTTATGTGGAAAAGGTAATTGAATTTTTAGAGAAAGAAGGTATGTAGCAATGAATGAAAATAAATTAGATTATTATATGAATTTAAAATATGAAGTTGTTGTAGAACCTTCTGATGATGGTTATGTTGTTTATATACCTGAACTTCCCGGCTGCATTACGCAGACTGACGATGCATCAGAAATTATTCCAATGATAACAGATGCCAAAAGATGCTGGTTGGAGGTAGCACTTGAAAAAGAAATACCGGTGCCTTTGCCTAAAAAAGTTGAGGATTACAGCGGCAGGTTTAATTTAAGGCTGCCAAAAACTTTACATAAAAGATTAAGTGACAGAGCAAAAAAAGAAAAAGTAAGCATTAACCAGTTAGCGACATATTATATCGCTGATGGCTTGGCAAGATAATATTTTCTCTTAAAACTCCCGTTGGCACGCAAAACCAACGGGAGTTTTTATATAACAGAATGTTTTTGTGGTATAATTAAAATAATATTACTATACTAAAAATGATGAGGTGAAATGAATGGATAATAAAAATTTTGACTGGATAAAATTTTATACTGAATTTGCAATAAAATTAATCCCTTTTGATAAAGATAGAATTTTGCTTTTGATAAAATTAAAAAAAGTTTTAGCTGAAGCTAAAGTTAACTTTCCTATTATGGAAAATGATCATACTGAACTTAGAGATATATGTCCATTTACTGTATTTAGTATATTTAATAGAGGTATAACTAATGAAAATCGTCGAAAAATTTGTGCAGGTTTAAAAAGTGAATTTCAGATAGAAGCCCCAGTCCCTGAAAGTTTTGATGGAATACCCGTTTTAGATAATAGGAAATCATGGTTTTTTGCATATAAAGATAAAAGAAGAGTTGATGATATAGATAATTTGTGGAATTTATTTGCGAGAGCGATTGAATATGATGATAATCATAAACGTAAGGGAGATTTTATTGAAGCTTTTAACAGAGTCCTATTACAGAGTGGTATAAAATGGAATATAACTATGGGGTTGTATTGGATTGCACCATTTTCATTTTTAAATTTAGATAGTGTAAATCAAAATTTTATTGTAAACAATTCTGAAATTGTTAATAATATTGAAGTAGATGGTCTTTTTAAAAAGATGATTAATGGAAACGAATATTTACAACTTATTGAGAGTTGTGAAGATTACTTTAAAAAAGAAAATAGTAAATATTGTAGTTTCCCAGAGTTATCATTAGCTGCATGGAAATATTCTCAAAATAAAGTTAATAAATGTTGGCTTGTTGGAGCAAGTTGGGATAGAGTTAATAAAACAGATGAGTTTATAGAAAATGAAATTTGGCAAAATGGTTATGATGATAAATATTTAGATGAAGTTAAACATGTAAAAGTTGGTGATAAAATAGTTATTAAGACTACATATACGATGAAAAATAATTTACCTTTTGAATACAATAATAAAACTGCTTCGGTTATGGATATTGTTGCTATTGGAACAGTAACAAAAAATTTAAAAGATGGTAAAAACTTAGAGGTGAATTGGAATAATAAGTTAGATGAACCTAAAAAATGGTTCTTTGGTAGTTGGAGAGATACTATACAAGAAATTAAAAGAGAAAAAAGTTGGAAAGAAGCAGATTTGTTGGATTTTATATTTGAAGGTAAAGAACAAGATTATAATAAATTTTTAAACGATAAAACTGATGAAGCAAGTGAATTGAGTGACAAAATCGAACAAGAAGTAATGGAGTTAGATAAAAATATTATCAATCCATACACCAAACAAAATTTCCTTAACGAAGTATTTATGACAGAAACTGATTACGATAAACTTGTGGCTTTGCTTAAGTATAAAAAGAACATTATTTTGCAGGGAGCGCCCGGTGTTGGTAAAACTTTTACTGCTAAGCGTCTGGCATATTCTTTAATTGGCACAGAAGATGACAACCGCATTGCTATGGTGCAATTTCATCAAAATTATTCATATGAAGACTTTGTTATGGGTTACCGTCCTTCTGAAAATGGTTTTGAACTGCGAAGCGGTGTATTTTATGATTTTTGCGAAACGGCTCGTAATGATATAAATAACGAATATTATTTTATTATAGATGAAATTAATCGTGCTAATTTAAGTTCTGTTTTTGGTGAACTTTTAATGCTTGTTGAAAACGATTACCGTGATAAACATGTCAACCTTGTTTATAAAAAAGATGAGCTATTTAGTGTTCCGCATAATGTTTATATAATTGGAATGATGAATACGGCAGACCGCAGTATTGCCATGATTGATTATGCGTTGCGCCGCCGTTTCAGCTTTTTTACAATGAAACCGGGATTTGAAAGTAATGGTTTTATGGTATGGCAGCATAAGGTTAGCAATGATGTTTTTGACACTTTGATTGAGAAAATTAAAAAGTTAAATGCAGATATTGCTGCTGATGGTTCTCTTGGCGAAGGGTTCTGCATAGGGCACAGTTATTTTGTTTATGATGAGAAAAATATACCGGCGAACGGTGTTGAAGCATGGCTGCGAAATGTAGTGTACTATGATATTTGTCCAATGCTTGATGAATACTGGTTTGATGATAAACAAAAAAGAGAACACTGGCAAAATGAACTGACGGGTATTTTTAGCAAATGAAAGCTGAAAACAGTGTTTTGATAAAAAATATTTATTATATGCTGGCTTATGCCTATAAAGCTTTGCGCCGTGATGGATTTGAAAAAGTTGCAGCGGAAAGTTTTGACAATATTCACGATTTGTTTGCGGCGATTCTTATAAAAGGTATTGAATACCAGATTAAGCAGGGACTAACAAAAGAGTATGTAAAAAGCTGCCGCTTGCAGAAAACTTTGCGCGGTAAAATTGACATCGCCGGTACTGTTGGGCAAATGACGAAACGAAGCAAGCAATTAAGCTGTGTTTACGGAGTCTTGACGGAAGACAATTTGTTTAACCGTATTTTAAAATCTGCTGTGATATTACTGCTGAACCATGGCGAAGTTAAACATGAAAATAAAATTGCGTTAAAAAAACTGTTGCCGTTATTAAGTAATGTTTGTGATATTAAGCCGCTTGAAATTAATTGGTCGCTGTTAAGTTACCGCAAGGGTAATGCTTCGTATCAGATGTTGATATATTTGTGCCGTTTGTTGTTTGAAGGTATGATTATCAGCCATGATGGCAGAGTAAAGCTTGCAAAATTCTTGGACGGACAGCATTTATGCGATTTGTATGAGACGTTTGTGCGTGCTTATTATGAAAGACACTATCCTCAGCTGAATCCGAGAGCTGCTTATGTGGCGTGGGCTTTGGATGACAAACAGGATATGTTTTTGCCGGGGATGTATACAGATACTATGCTTGAAAGCAGTGATAAAGTTTTAATTATCGACACAAAGTGTTACCGCCGTATTTTAACGCAGCAGTACGATAAAAAGAGTGTTTGTTCTGCCAATTTATATCAGATTTATGCATATGTAAAAAATAAAACTGCTGTTACAGATAAGGGTGTCAGTGGTATGCTGCTTTACGCAAAAACTGATGAAGATATAACGCCGAATGTTGTTTACAGTATGGGTGGAAATAAAATTTTTGTACGTACGCTTAATTTAAACTGTGAGTTTGAGAAAATAAAAGAGCAGCTTGATAAAATAGTAGCGGAAAATTTTACTGCATAATATGAATTTAACAAAACAGTAAAAATATTTTCAAAACTCCCGTTGGCACGCAAAACCAACGGGAGTTTTTGTGTGCTTTTACATGGTTATCGCAGGATGATTTTGCAAAAGTAGTTTAGCGCATAGCCCTGCTTACGGAACTATCTCAGTTTAGAGATAGTTCCTGTTTGCATAAAACTGTCAGGTAGCATTGCTAACGTACTGCTGTTTTCCCTGCTCACTTACTTTTTTACAAGCCCATTGGGTTTTACTGCTTACGTACGTTAGTACTATTGGGAACAAGGTAGATTATATATAATAATCTTTGAATTACTTAAGAACAAGGTAGGAACGTAATACGGCAAAGAAAAGAACAAGAGAAAAAACAGACAAAAAAGAGAACAAGAAAAGAAACTCTCACCCGTATAAACGGATTTTTAACCCCGAAAATTTACCTGCAGCGAAAAAATATTTAAAAAATTTTTCGGCATGGGTAAATTTTTTTAGCTAAAAAGGTGTTTATATGGGTGTAGGGCAATAATGCCTGTAAAAACAAAATCGTGTAAATTTTCTTTTCGGGCATCTGTTTTGGCGGCTCCGGCTATGGTAAAATAATGCCATAAGCTGTTTATGAAATTGCGTTTTTAATTTAACAACAAAGGGGTTGCTGTAAAAATGATGGTGGAAAGGTTCAAGCGTGACCTGATTAAAGAGTTCCGCAATTATGATAGAATGATGCTGATGCAGGATTTAATGGCCGGACTTACCGTTACGGCGGTGGCTATTCCGCTGGCACTGGCTTTTGGCGTGGGCAGCGGCGCAACGGCGGCATCGGGCCTTGTAACGGCAATTATTGCCGGTGTTATCATCAGCGCGCTGGGCGGGGCGTATTTTCAAATTTCCGGGCCAACGGGCGCTATGGCGGCAATACTGATGTCCATTATCGCGCAGTACGGTTTGCAGGGCGTGTTTGTTGCTACGGTGCTTGCGGGCATTATCCTCGTTATAGCCGGAGTGCTGCATCTGGGCAAGCTGATTTCGTTTATCCCGATGCCGGTTATCAGCGGCTTTACCTCCGGCATTGCCGTTATTATTGCTATGGGGCAGATTGATAATTTTTTTGGCGTTACCTCCAAAGGCAGCAGCGTAACGGAGAAGTTTTTAAGTTATTGGCAGCTTGGCTTTGAGCCGAATATGACGGCGGTGAGCATTGGCCTGTTTGTAATGTTGATGATGCTGTTGTTTCCGATGCGGTACAGCAAGTATATACCTTCTTCGCTGTTTGCCATTATTGTGGCAACGGCGGCCAATATTGCGCTGAACCTTGATGTGGCGGTGGTAGGCAACATACCGGCAACGCTTATTTTGGACGACCGTTTGGAGCTTGCTTCGTTGCTCGATTTCCGTACTGTTATTGGGCTTTTGGCGCCGGCCGTGAGTATTGCGGTGCTGGCGATGATTGAAAGCCTGTTGTGTGGCGCAACTGCTTCGCGTATGACCGGTGCAAGGCTCGACAGCAACCGTGAACTTCTGGCGCAGGGCATCGGCAACATCATAGTACCGTTTTTTGGCGGCATTCCGGCAACGGCGGCTATAGCGCGTACCAGCGTGGCGGTAAAATCCGGTGCGGTTACGCGCCTGACGGGCATCTTCCACGCACTTGGCATTTTGCTGGCCATGTTTGTGCTGGCGCCGGTAATGAGCCAGATTCCGCTGGCGGCGCTGGCCGGTGTTTTGATGGTGGTTTCGTGGCGTATGAACGAATGGGTAACGATTAATTTTATTTTAAAGGGCAAATTTAAAGGTGCTATTTTAAAATTTGTTGTTACCATGCTGACGACTATTATTGTTGACCTGACAACCGCCATTATGATAGGTGTTATTATCGGGCTTGTTTTGCAGGCTGTGCGTTTTTCGCACCTGCGCATTACTTATGACGAAATTGACCCGCAGCGCCTGCACGAAGAAATTGAGGATTTGCCGGATGACGGGCTTGTTTGCTACATTAACGGGCCGATTGTATTCGCCAACACGGAACGCCTTGAGGAGATACCAAAAAAGGCAAAGCGTTACGGCTATGTGTATTTTTCAATGCGCGGCGTGCCGGATATTGACATCAGCGGCGTACAGGAATTTGCCAAAATTGTGCAGGAAATGAAGGACGCCGGCAAAAAGATTTACCTTTGCAGTTTGCAGGATGAAGCAATGGAAATGCTTAAACGCGGCGGCGTATACGATATGATTGGGCAGGACGCAGTTTACTGGAGCGTGGAACGCGCGCTGCTGCACAGGCATTAAGCGTTTTAACATAAATTGACGAAAGAGGCGTAACAATGAAGGATTTTTTACTGGTGGATTTTGAGTTTACAACATATACCAAGCCGGTTGGGCGCCCGCGCGGATTTTTTTCGGAAATTATTGAAATTGGCGCGGTTAAGCTGACTGGCGCGGGATTAAAAGAGGACGGTAAAATACAGAATTTTGTAAAGCCGCATTTTTATCCCAAACAGGCAAAAGACAGCATGGACTTTTGCATGATTACCGAAAAAGATATGAAAAAAGGCATTGAATATCCGGAAATGGTGGCGAAGCTGGCGGAAATTTACGAAGCCGGGCAGACTTATTTTGTTGCCTGGGGTACGGAAGATTACAAAGTTTTAAACACCGGCTGCGAGCGCCATAAAATAGAAAACCCGGTTCAGTATGAAGATTACCTTGACCTTGCCGAAGCATACAAGCTGTGGAAGGGCGACGAACTTACAACCGGGCTGAAACGCGCGACAGAGGAGCAGGAAGTTGACACGGCAGGTTTGTGGCATACCGCTTATGACGATGCAGCCAATACTGGCAAACTGCTTGTAAGAATGCTGGAAAAAGGCTGGACGCCTGAACTTTATTTTGAACAGAAGGCTGCATATGACGCGGAAAAGGCAGAACGCAGCCTGCACGGCAGGTAAATTTTATAATAAAAAACAACAAGCGCATCCGCTGTTAACGGGTGCGCTTAAAGTATCTTTACAGGATTATATTTTTCTGTTAAACTGTCTAAGCAAATGTGCTGCCATAACGGTAGGCGGTTAGCCCTCCACGGAGGGACTGTGACCCTCCGTTGACATAGAAATCCGTGAAACGGAAATACTATGCAGGAGGGGATAGTATGGAAGTTATTGATATTTTAACCATTATAGGTTATACAATAACAGTATTTTCCCTTGGCTATGTCCTCGGAAAAGACTACGCTAAAAAACAGTAACGGCCGCCATTAGCCTCGCAAACTTTGACGGTCGTTACTTATAACAACTTTTCAATATTTGCGGCTAACCGTCTATCGGCAGCCGTTTGTTTTTCTATAATTATTATATCAAACATAACGCAAAAGTCAAAGTATGCTATAATTAAAATAAAAATCAGCGTAAAATTAGCCGCTGCTTACTGCAAAAATTGCTGAAAAGGCTTAAATTATGGTATAATTTATTATTAGAGATTTTTGGAGGTAAGTATGATTTCAGATAAAAATTTTGTTGATGCCGCTGAGGGAAAAACTTATTTTATCCTCAATTACGGCTGCCAGATGAACGAAAGCGATGCCGAGCACTATGCCGGGCAGCTGGAGGAAATGGGCTATGCCAAAGCGGACGATTTTCATAATGCGGATATTATCGTTGTTAATACCTGCTGCGTACGCGAAAGCGCGGAAAAACGCATTTTGGGCAAAATCGGCGAACTGAAGCGCGTTAAGGAAAACCATCCGGGGCAGGTTATCTGCGTGGCAGGCTGCATGGCGCAGAAAGACGGCGAAAAGCTTATTAAAAAGCATCCGCAGATTGATTTATTAATAGGCACTGCGCATGTAAACAGCTTTAAGGAAATTCTTATAGATTTTCTGGCGGACAAAGGCGGCCGCATTTATGACGATATGATAATTGCTGACAGCGAGTTTGAAGGCAACCGCGTGCGCCAGAGCGGCTTTTCGGCGTGGATACCCATTATGTACGGCTGCAACAATTTCTGTACTTACTGCATAGTGCCTTATGTGCGCGGGCGCGAGCGCAGCCGCAGCATTGAAAACATTGTGGAAGAAGTTGAACAGGCAGTGGCAAACGGCTACAAAGAGTTTACCCTGCTTGGGCAGAACGTAAATTCCTACGGCAAGGATTTTGGCGAAAAAGGCATGTTTGCCAAACTTCTGCGCCGCGTAAATGATGTGCCCGGCGTGGAGCGCATCCGCTATATGACAAGCCATCCGCGCGACATGGGTGAGGATGTTATTCAGGCGGTAGCGGAATGTGAACATATCTGCGAAAACTTCCATGTGCCGTTTCAGGCAGGTTCCAGCCGCATTTTAAAAATGATGAACCGCGGCTACACGCGCGAACAGTACCTTGACCTTGTGAAAATGATTCGCAGCTATGTGCCGGATGCCGCTGTTACAACCGATATAATTGTGGGCTTCCCGGGTGAAACGGAAGAAGATTTTGAAGAAACGCTTTCTCTTGTAAAAGAGATTGGCTTTGACGCTGCCTACACCTTTATTTACAGTAAGCGCAGCGGTACACCTGCCGCCAAAATGGAAGGGCAGGTGCCGCTGGATGTTAAAAAAGCGCGCCTTAACCGTTTAATGGCAGTGCAGAACGAAAACAGCCTGAAGCGCAACGAAGAAATGGTTGGCAAAACCTACGAGGTGCTTGCCGAAGGCCCGAGCGCCAATAACCCCAATGTATGGAGCGGCAGGACGCGCACCAATAAACTCGTGCTGTGGCCCACGGAAGGGCGCACTTTTACGGCAGGGCAGAAGGTTAACGTAAAAATCTGCAATGCGCAGACTTGGCTTGTGAAAGGACAGGCAGAATAAAATGGCTGCAAACTATACGCCTATGGTGCAGCAGTATCTGGAGGTTAAACGCCAGCATCAGGATGAACTGCTGTTTTTCCGTTTGGGCGATTTTTACGAAATGTTTTTTGACGATGCCTTAACGGCGTCGCGCGAACTGAATATTACTTTAACCGGGCGTGCCGCTGGGCTTGAAGAACGCATACCCATGTGCGGCGTGCCTTACCACAGTGTTGACGGCTACATTGCCAAACTGATAAAAAAAGGCTACCGCATTGCCATTTGCGAGCAGGTGGAAGACCCCAAGCTAGCCAAGGGCATTGTAGAGCGCAAGGTTATAAAAATTATTACGCCGGGCACGGCTTTAAACGAGCAGCTTTTGGACGACAAGCATAACCGTTTTCTGGTGTTTTTGCAGCAGGACGGCGCGCGTTTGTGCCTTGTGGCGGCAGATATTTCTACCGGCGAGTGCCAGTGGTTTACCGGCGAAGGCAGCGAAATGCTGAGCGCGGTACAGGAGCAGCTGTTCCGTATACAGCCGGCAGAAGCGGTGGTATACAGCGGCATTGAAGGCTGGGAAAAACTGGAAGCATGGCTGAAGGCAAAGCTGCCGGAATGTGCAATATCCTTTTACCAGGAAGAAAACGAAAATGCAGATTATTTTGCTGCGCATTTTGCTGACAGCGAATACGGTGACGACGCCCTTGTACACAGTGCGGCAGAGCATATGCTGCGCTATCTACACAGCACCGTTAAGGCAGATTTAACGCATATAAACCGCTTAACGCGCATAGCCGTGGAAAAATTTATGAATCTTGACGCGACTGCCATCCGCAATCTGGAGCTTGTTAAAAACATGCGTGACGGCACTAAGCGCGGCACGCTTCTGGATGTGCTTGATTTTACCGTAACCAGCATGGGCGCGCGCAAGCTCCGCAGCTGGATTGAGTGCCCGCTTCTGGATTTGGCGCAGATAAACGCACGCCAGCAGGCAGTGAAGGAGCTTTTGGAAAATTTGCAGCTGCGTACTGGCCTTGCGGAAGAAATGAAAAAAGTTTTCGATTTGGAACGCATTATTTCACGCATTGAAGTGGGCAGCGCCAATGCCCGCGATTTGGTTGCCCTGCGCAGTTCGCTTGCCGTGCTGCCGGGCATAAAAGAGCTTTTAAACAGTGCTTCAAGCCGCCTGCTTGTGCATCTTGCCTCCGGCATCCATCTGCATCAGGAAATTTACGATACTCTGGCAGCGGCTATTGTGGACGAACCGCCGTTTTCCGTACGTGAAGGCGGCATGATACGCACCGGCTTTGATTTGGAACTGGACGAGCTGCACAGTATTGCCAGCGACAACAAAACATGGATGCAGAATTTTGAGCAGCGCATTAAAGAAGAAACCGGCATTAAAACCTTAAAAGTAGGATACAACAAGGTTTTCGGCTATTATATCGAAGTCAGCAAGGGCCAGTCGGCTTCCGTGCCGGATTATTTTGTGCGCAAGCAGACCCTTGTTAATGCCGAGCGCTACATTGTGCCGGAACTGAAGGATTTTGAGAACAAAATTTTAAGCGCCAAAGAAAAAATTGAACAGCTTGAATATTATATTTTTAACAATCTGCGTGAGCAGATACGCGCCAAAATACCGGAGATACAGGAAACCGCGCGTGCGCTGGCCAATATCGACGTGCTGGCTTCGCTGGCAGAAGCGGCGTTTAAATATAACTATATTAAGCCGGAACTGAACAACCGCAGCGAAATACGTATCCTTGACGGGCGCCACCCGGTTGTGGAACGCCTTTTGGAGCGCGATATTTTTGTGCCCAACGATACCAACTTAAACAGTACGGACGAGCGCATGA
>OHFL01000648.1_pt1 | contig 20913 bp, 22 predicted proteins | sample 1567491 | NCBI WGS metagenome assembly OHFL01 (sample SAMEA3879539, study PRJEB24766) | human gut metagenome | biome: human-associated habitat; feature: feces | place: USA | collected 1985/1987 | reverse complement strand
CTGGGCGGTCTTTTTGTTTGGAGGTGATGCCTATTCCGTGTCCGCATTTCAAAATCACCATCGTCAAGCGCAGCCAAGGGCAGTCCGCTGTTGCCGGGGCCGCTTACCAGAGCGGCGAACGGCTGTTCAGTGAGTACGACCAGAAAACGAAATTCTACAACAAGAAGAAAGAACTTGTCCACGCCGAAGTCATGCTGCCGTCCCATGCGCCGCCCGGATATGCAGACCGTGCAACGCTCTGGAATGCCGTGGAAGCCGTGGAAAACCAGTGGAACTCCCAGCTTGCCCGGCGCATCGTACTGGCGTTTCCGGTGGAGGTGCCGAAAGAACAGTATCTCTCCATGATAAAGGAATTCTGTCAGGAGCAGTTTGTTTCCAAAGGGATGATTGCTGACTTTGCCATCCACGACAAGGGCAACGGAAACCCACACGCTCACATTCTGCTGACGCTCCGGGCGATGGACGAACACGGTGAGTGGTTGCCGAAAGCCCGAAAGGTGTACGACCTTGACGAGAATGGCGAGCGCATCCGGCTCCCCTCCGGCAACTGGAAGTGCCACAAGGAAAACACCGTGGACTGGAACGACCAGAAGTACGCCGAGGTCTGGCGGCACAGCTGGGAGATCATCACCAACCGCTATCTGGAAGCGGCTGGCAGATCGGAACGTGTTGACCGGCGCTCCTTTGAACGGCAGGGTATCCAGCAGATACCGACCGTCCATCTTGGCCCCGCTGCACATCAGATGGAAAAACGTGGGATAGAAACTTTTCTCGGAAATCTCAACCGGGATATTCGAACCGCCAACAGCCTGATGCAGTCCATCCACAGCGCCATCCGTGGGCTGCAACGCTGGATTGCAGACCTGAACGAAAAGAAGCAACTTCTTCTGGACGCTCTGGAAAAGGCGAAAGAACCCACGCTGTCCGACCTGCTGGTGGACTACTTCAATCTCCGCAACGAGCAGCGCAGCGAGTGGTCTGGCAAGGCAAAACTGAAATGCGCTGTCCGGGACTTTGAGGAAGTCAAACGGGCTGTGGACTACCTGAAAGCCCATTACCTGAACACCATCGAGGATTTTGACACTGCAATTTCTAACCTGAACCAGACCGCCGCCCCACTCCGCAGACAGTTGAAGCAGAACGAAAACCGTATGCGGGCAATCGCTCAGATCAAGGACGCCGCTGCCGTTCATGCCAAGCTGAAACCCGTCCACGACACCTTTATTAAGAAAAACTTTAAGCTGACCAAGGACGCTTACGCCGCCCAGCACAAGGACGAACTGGACGCATTCAACAAAGCCGTCCGCACCCTGATGAAGCTGAACGGCAGCACAGCGGTGGACTTTTCGGCATTGGATGCCGAATTTTCTGCGCTGCAATCCGGCAGTGCAGAACTGCGTACCAAACTGGAAACCTTACAGCCGGACGTCTCCGCACTGAAAAATATCCGCAAGTATATCGACATGGTGCTGAATAAGCAGCAGCTTTCCGCACCGGGCGGTAAGGCCCCGGAGAAGAAATCGGTGCTGAAAAAGCTGGAAGAAGCCAAGGCGGCGCAACCCCAGAAGAAGGCCGAGCAAAAAAATCACACACAGGAGCTTTAAGGAGGAAGCAGCATGACCTACACCCAAGCCCAGATCGACAAAGCCAATGCGGTGGATCTGGAAAAATTTCTCCGGGCACAGGGCGAAACGCTGGTGCGCAGCGGAAAAGAATGCCGCTGGAAAGCCCACGACAGCCTGACCGTCTGTGGAAACAAATGGTTTCGGCACAGCCAGAGCAAGGGCGGCTTGCAGGTGGATTTCGTGATGGAATTTTACGGCAAGTCCTTCCCCGAAGCGGTGCAGGTGCTAACCGGAGAGCCGGGCAAAGTCCAGCCGGAGGCTGACCCCGCCCCCTCTCCGGCGTTTCGTCTGCCGCTGCGCAAGCAGCCGTGGGATTCGGGAGAAGTTTCAGCAGGATTGGGTAAAGTAGTTTCCGGTTGATGACCTCTGGCAGACGAATCTCGGCGACAATGTGTCTGCGTTTTTTGCTTTATCGGGCGGTCAGTCGGCAGGATGTGGCGTTTCATTTTCCATATACCAGTGAAATTGATAATACGCTTCAAATTCCTCCTGCGTGCAGGTCTCTTCATTCAGAACGTAGTCCGTTGCGGTGACCTTGCGGAACAGCTCACGAGCTTCCGAATAAGAAAGATACATTCGGTCAGCAAAGTCTGAAATGAAGAGCAGAACTTTGACATTGGGGTGCCATACGTCATCTTTTAAGTCTGGATACCAACACCGAAACATGGGATCGTTGTACTCACTGTCCAGACATTTAAGACGGGCGTCATCCTCTCCGGAAGGATCACCGTCGCGAGGAATAGACTTGAGCTGCAAACGGGTCAAGTGGCTGATGTGCTGGCGCAAGCCGCTGCTTCTGGGGTCATCCTGTATGGTCTTAAAGGCAGTATTGATAAATTGTGAGATGGTAGGGTCTACCTGCATGGCGGCCTGCAGATGTCGTGCAGCCAGAGCGTCAGTGAAATCTTCTGGTGCTTTCAATATGTGAACATCTGTGCCAAAAGCAAAAAGGTAACGTTCCAGCTGCCATTTTGGACCACTAAATTTCCATGTTTCGCATCCGTCTGCATGTGCATCGACCAACTCACAGTGAGGACGATCTATCGGGCTCTGATGCAGAGTAAGCACCCCCTGCAGGGTGAACAGTGCGACAACTGTTATCGGAGAAGCACTTGTTATCAGAATAATGCTAAAAACGGTGCTCTCAATGTATGCGGGGGAAAGATAGGGGACGCCGACCAACTGGGTGGCCTTATTTAACACTGCCTCATACCTGCGCAGTTGTTTTGCAGAGGTCTTGTTGGGCAAAACGGTGATAGAATCGGGCTTGATCGCGGACAGTCGGAATGATGCAGGAAACAACATCGAGAATGCGTCGGTACCCTCGCAGATGAACCCGACCAGATAGTTATAGGGCAGGAGTGCATCGGATAAAATCGGGGAAGGGTAAGTGGTGTCTGGATCTGTTTTTAAGCCATAGGGGAAAAAGGAATAGGGGATGATCTGATACTGATGCCCATCCTGCATCTGGAGGTTGATCAGGCATTGGCCGTGATACTGATTGACTCCTGCCTCGATTGCCTCGCAGGTCTGGCGGAAGAAAATCCGCTCCCGCAGAGTATAGGGCAGCTCGGCATATTCTTCCAGCAGAGTACACAGATAGGTCGGGAAGTCTTTATAGACGGGGGTGTCGGTTTTTTGCGGGAGCACAACTTTGCTTTCATCTGTGACAAAATTGTATTTGCCTGCATCTCGCTCGGTTTTTTCTATGCTGATGAATTTCAGGATGCCGGAGGTCGCATTCATGTACGGGATTTTATCCAAAGGAATATCTGCCTGGGATGTGCTGTTTGGGCGTTTTCTTGGGACGCGGCTCATCCGCTGTCGCGCTTTGCGGATCAGCCGCTCTTCCATTTCGGCGCGCGCTGCTCTCCGCGCGGATTGCTCCAGCTTGCCGCAGTAATTCTTGCAGGCAAAATCAATGGAACTTTCGACGGTGTAGGAGTCGGAAGTATAGTTGTAGAAGTTGTTCAGGATGTCTGTGACCAGCCGGTTGTTGGAAACACGCTTCTCCATCGGGTAGAAGCAGCTCCGGTCATTATCCAGTACACGCCATGCATAGGCGGACAGCCGGAGAGGAAGCTTGCTGTCGGAATCCAGCCGTGACCATTGGCACTCTTTGGCGTTAGGTTTTGTTTTGGCGTCAGGTTTTGCCATGAAAATCGCTCCTTCTCATATATCTTCCAAAAGTATAGAAGAAATAAGTAAAGTTGTCAACAAAAATCGTACGAAAATACGAATGTTAAAAAAACAATCAAATAAAAAACGGAAGAAAAATAATGATAAACGCGATTGGACACGGCATGGCTGGAACTGCTATACTTTAGTCACACTCAGGAACACACGAGAACCCGGATGGCCATCCGGCGTGGGTAGGGGTGCAGGGATCAATCCTGAAACAGTCAGTAACATTTACACGAAATCATACTTTGAAAACTGAATAAGGAGAGATTTACTATGAAAGACATGATGCAGTATCTCACACAGCGTGCGGCACAGAAGGTCCAGCAGGACAATGAGCGCATCCGACGCGGCGGGCAAAGCAGCAAACGGACGTCCGGCGTGATCGCCAAGGATACCAGCGGTTCTACGCTTGCTGAGGGCAAAATCGGTCAGATAGATCGAGGCAGCACGGAGATGCTCCGGGATCTGCAAAATGACCGCATGACCCGGAACGGCTGCGACCTGGCGGAGATCACGTTCAGCGATGTCGTACAGGTGCAGACCCCCTTTACCCCGGTGAGCGAGTACCCGCAGCAGAGAAAGCCTCTGACCGCCAAAGGCGGCACCCATATCGGCGAGGCGGTCTTAAAGGCGCTGGAGCTCATTGACGAGCAGCAGGAGTACTACAGCCGGAACCAGATCCCTCACTACTGTCCGATCCTGTGGATCATGAGCGACGGCAACTCCTGGGGCGAGGAACCGGCGGTTCTGATGCGGGCCATCGCCGAGACGACTCGGCGCATTCGGTCCGGTCAGCTCAAGGTATATGCCATCGCTGTCGGCTCGGACGCCGATCTCCCCTGCCTGACCGCACTGGCCGGCGGAGCAGAACCTCTGCAGGTGGGTGACCATGAGATTGTCAAGGCAATGCATGAGGTGTCCAGCTCGATCATCTCCGCCAGTCGCGATGTGGAATATCTGTTGAGCCATGCGGCAAGACATTTTACCGGGGAATGATCCCGGCATAGAATGAATTATTGGAAACGGAAAGAACAGGAGTAAATTATGATGAAGTCTTTAAGGGATTATGAGAATATTATGGAGCTCTTTGCCCCACAGAGCCAGACCTGCCTGAACAGGAGTCCGGAGGCCGCTGCACGGCAGTCGAAGGAAAAGATGAAGCTCATCGCAGAGCAGTCGGAGATGATCCTCTTCGATACCTGTGCTACAGTACATCCACAGTTTTTTCAGACGATGGAGCATCTGCTTCCCATCCTGCAGACGCAGGGCAGACCGGCCTATGTGTGTGTCAGCACCGTCAAGGAGCTGAAAAAGATCGTTGATAACCCCGGCAAGCCGGAGGCGGTTCGCCAGCGTGCAGAGGCAGTTCTGCATCAGCTGGTCAAGTGGGAGATGATCGGGCAGGTCAGAATCCTCGGCAAACGGGGCGACCGAGTGTTCGCAGACCCGAAGCTGATCAATCAGGTCGCGCTGCTGCGCCACAGGGTCGATGCTATTCTGGTCGTCACCAATGACTACAAGCTCAGCGATGATCTGCTGGCTCAGCAAGTGCCGGACAGCGGCACCATCCGCACGGTGCAGATTAACCGCTACGGCTATTTTTCCAACATCCCAACGCCCAGCCGCCGGGTCGGCCGGATAAAGCTGAAATTGAATGATGCCGACAGTCGGCCGGGCGCGGACGCCTGGACGAATCTGTAAGGGGGCGAAGAATGATGATGAGAAATGATGAAAACAATCTCGGCCCGGTTAGCGCACAGACGCTTTTTGATATCAAACGCCTGCGGGATCGAACCGTCCGGATGGATATCATCCTAATCGATGCATCGACCGTGAAACGACCCGGCTTCGCGGTGTTCTGCCGCAATATCAAAGATCAGCTGTGTGAGAGGAACCAGAAGCTGACCATATTGGGGTCGTCATGGGACCAGCTTGTCCGGGAAGAGCAGGAGAACGGACTGGACGAGACCACACGAAAGAACGTGCAACTGCTCCTGCAGAGCTGGAGCGAGGATCTGGCGGAAGCCGTACTGGACGATGCCCCGGCGGGTACGCCGGAGATGGACGCTATCGTGGCCTACTGCACAGAGAACCGCCATGCACCGGACGGCCGAAACCAGAAGATTATGGTGATCTCGGCGGACGAAAAGGCCATCCCGCAGTATCTCGCCATCAACGCGCAACGCTCCCAGAAGGGCGGCATCGTCATTGTCAAAACGCTGGATGAAGCGGGAAATCTCTGCCGGCCGGGTAGCCTCGCATGCCCCAGAGAGGCTGAGCCGGACTTCGGCACACAGCTGCCGCTGGATCATGTGCCGACCGAGGGAGATGCGGTGTGGGATGCCGGGCGCACGGCATCTCTCCGTCTGGGCAGTCGCATCGGCGGCGGCGGTGAGGCAGACATCTACGAAGTGGAGGGTCAGCCTGAACTGGCGGCAAAGATCTTCCACACTGGCTGCAATACTTATGGCCGGATGCGCAAGCTCATCAGCATGGTCGCAATGCACATCGAGGATGAACGCATCTGCGCACCGGGCCTTGTCCTGTACGGCAACAGCGCAGAGACGACACCGGGGGCAGGCTTCTGCGGCTATTTGATGCCCCGTGCCGAGGGATTTCCTCTTTCCGAGAGCGTGTTCATCCCAGACCAGCTGGCGCAGGATCATCCGGACTGGGACAAGCGGCACCTGATCCAGTTGGCCAAAAACATTCTGGACGTGATCTGCAATGTCCATGAGATGGGGATGCTGGTGGGCGACCTGAGCGGCAACAACATCCTTGTGGGAAATAGCCCGGAGGAAATTCGCTTTGTTGATGTGGACAGTTGGAGCGTGGGGCGCTACTCCACTTCGGTGACCACCGAGGGCTTTCTGGCACCAGAATTGCTTTGTTCAGGCCAGCCCGATCTACGTACCGTGGAGGGTGAAAACTTCAGCGTGGCTGTGCTGCTGTTCCAGCTGCTGGTGACGCCGGGGCGCAGTCCCTACGATGACGGCAGCGATTTGACCCGAAACATCCTGGAGGGGCGATTCCAGTATCCGTTCAAGGATCATAACGGCATCAAGCCGCCGATTCCGTACATTTACTGCTGGAGTCATATTCCCTACCGCCTTAAGGAGCTGTTCTACGAAACGCTGGATTCCGGCGGCAGCCGCAATGCGCCGGAAAAACGCCCCAGCACGGCCGAGTGGCTGCGCCAGTGTTGCTGGTGGAAACGGCAGTTCGACATCGGTCACGTCGCCGACCCGGAGAGCTTCCGTATTCTGCCCACCCGGCACAAGATCGAGTACGGCAAAACTGCGGTGACCTGCGCCATCTGCGGCAAAAAAGTAGACCAGGATTACTGCAAGCAGGACGAGGAAGGCACCTGGTATTGCAACGAGTGCCTGAAGATGACGGTGGAGGGGGTCTGCGAGTGCGGCAGACCCATCTACTATTCCTTCTATAACCGCTGTATTGAGCATAAACCAGCCCCGACCCACTGCCCGGCCTGTACGGCGCGGCTGCAGGGGCTGAGCGGATGGGAAGGGATGTGACGGCGGAATGCGGATTCAGTCACAAAACTTCCATGTAGCGGCCGCGGTGCGGCGCGGCACCCGCCACGAGGATCTCGGCATACCCTGTCAGGATGTGGTCTGTCTGCGGCAGGGGCAGGACGCAGGCACCGGCCATACCATCAGTGCGGCAACTCTGTGCGATGGCGCGGGCAGCGTACTCTATGCGCTGGAGGGCGCTCAGGCGGTCTGCGAGGCGGTGTCCGGACTACTGGTGCAGAGGTATTCCCGGCTGGAGAGCGCCAGTCTTTCTGCGGCACGACAGACTCTGATGCGCTGCGTGAAGCGCAGCCTGAACCGGACGGCCCGGAATGCTGGGCTGCTCGGTCTGGCAGCTGTCCAGCACGCTGGTGGCCGTGGCGCTGGACGAGACGACCCGGACGATGCTCACGGTCCACCTGGGGGACGGAGTCATTCTGGGGCTGACTGGAGGAGGCCGTGTGCTGAGCCTGAGCGCCGCGGAGAACGGCCACTTCTGCAACGAGACCTGGTTCACCACCAGCCGAGACGCAGCGCGGCATCTGCGGATGGGCTGGCATGACCTCGTGGCAGAGGACCTGCTGGCGATCTGCCTTAGCTCGGATGGCCTGCAGCTGTGCGAAAACGATGACGTCCCAGTGTCGGGGCTGGAGACGCGGCTGGCCGATCTGGCAGCCATGGTGCCAGAGGCTGTTGAAATATATTTGGAACGGATGCTTGGGTGTGAGTGTATATATAGTGACGATGACCTCTCCATGGTCTGTCTGGCCGATCGCAAGGCCTGCTTCCGGCTGACAGATGGACGAATCTCACCGAAATGCATGGAACTGCTACGGCTGCTGCGGGGAGGCGGTTGCACCACAAGGCAGGCGGCTCGCTTGTTGCACACCTGCCCCCGGCGGATTCGCATCTGGCGTCAACAGCTGGCTGAACAGCTGCTGGTGCTGTAATAAAATAGGGACTGCTGTACAGAAACGTGCGGCGGTCCCTATTTTGTGTTGGGTAGCTTGAGCGAGTAATATCTACCGGCTAAGCTGCTGGAATAAAAACGACTTTAAGGAGGGAGCAACATGACCTACACCCAAGCCCAGATCGACAAAGCCAATGCGGTGGATCTGGAAAAATTTCCCCGGGCGCAGGGCGAAACGCTGGTGCGCAGCGGAAAGGAGTATCGCTGGAAAACCCACGACAGCCTGACCGTTTGCGGAAACAAATGGTTCCGGCACAGCCAGAGCAAGGGCGGCTTGCCGGTGGATTTCGTGATGGAATTTTACGGCAAGTCTTTCCCCGAAGCGGTGCAGATGCTGACCGGAGAGCCGGGCGAAGCCCAGCCGGAGGCTGGTCCCGCCCCCTCTCCGGCGTTTCGTCTGCCGCTGCGGAACGTCACCAACGCCAACATCCTGAACTATCTGACACAGGAGCGGAAACTCAGCCCCTCGCTGGTGAACTTCTTCATCGTTGCCGGAGATATTTACGAAGACGCCGCCCACCACAACGTGGTCTTTGTGGGGCGGGATGCAGACGGGCATCCCCACTACGCAAGCAGCCGTGGGATTCGGGAAAAGTTTCGGCAGGATGCGGCCGGTGCAGAAAAGGCGTTTGGCTTTGCCCACCGTGGCACCGACAAGCAGTTGCTGGTCTTTGAAGCCCCCATCGACCTACTGTCCTTCATCGAACTGTTCCCGAAAAACTGGCAGCAGCACAATTATCTGTCGCTGGGCGGCGTGTCGGCAAGGGCATTGCAGCAATTCCTCTCAGAACGCCCGGACGTGGAGCGAGTGTTCCTCTGTCTGGATGCCGATAAAGCCGGAGAGGATGCCTGCAAGCGACTGACGGCGCTGCTGCCGGACACCGTGAGCGTGACCCGCATCCAGCCCTGTATGAAGGACTGGAACGATGTTCTGGTGCACCGGGCAGAGATTCCGAACCGCAATTATTTCAAAAGCATCGTGCTGAAAGAGCCGTCAAAACCGGAAACGGTGAAGATCATCCGCATGAGTGACGTAGAGCTGACCCCGGTGGAATGGCTCTGGAAACCGTATCTTCCCTTTGGAAAACTCAGTGTGTTGCAAGGCAATCCCGGTGAGGGCAAGACCTACTTTGCCATGCACCTTGCCGCTGCCTGCACCAACGGAAAGCTGCTGCCCAACATGGAGCGCATGGAGCCCTTCAACGTGATCTACCAGACCGCCGAGGACGGTCTGGGCGATACGGTAAAGCCCCGTCTAATCGAAGCCGGCGCAGACCTTGACCGGGTGCTGGTCATTGACGACAGCGAGGTGCAACTCACCCTTTCAGATGAACGAATTGAAAAAGCCATTATTGAGAACAACGCCCGACTGGTCATCATCGACCCGATTCAGGCTTATCTCGGTGCCGACGTGGACATGAACCGGGCGAACGAGGTGCGCCCCATCTTCATGCGGCTGGGACAGGTAGCGCAGCGAACAGGCTGCGCTATTTTGCTGATCGGGCACCTGAACAAAGCCGCTGGAATGCAGAGCCTGCAGCGAGGTCTCGGCTCCGTTGACATTGCAGCCGCCGTCCGCAGCGTCATGTTCATCGGCAAGCTGAAGCACGACCCCACCATGCGCATCCTGACGCACGAAAAAAGTTCTCTTGCCCCGCCGGGCGTGTCGCTGGCGTTCTCTCTGGGGGACGAGGGTGGCTTCCGCTGGGTCGGCGAGTACGACATTACCGCAGATGAAATGCTGTCCGGCATCGAGCCGCAGCGGGAAACCAAGACCCAGCAAGCCAAAGACCTGATCTGTGCCCTGCTTGCCGGAGGAAAGCAGGTGCTCAGCGAGGACATCGACAAGGCGGCTCTGGAAAGGGGCATTCCCAACCGAACCGTCCGAGATGCCAAACGGGAACTGGGCGATGCCCTGAAAAGCAAGATCGTGGAAGGCCGCAAAAAGGTCTTTTGGATGGAATAAGCCATTTGGATGGCAGAAAAATTTGGCTGGCAAGAAAATCATGGTACACCCACAGTTGCCAGTCTGCCAGCCAAATTCAGAAAATGACGATAAAAGGAGAAATCGAATGGAGAATCAGAATTCGAGTTATTCGGTGCAGATTGGTAAAACCACCTTTATTGTGTGCGTGAAGCAGTCCGAAACTGCCAAAAAGCCGATTGAAAAGATGTTCAAGGATATGTGCAGACATGAGGTCACACGGGACTTTCTTGCAGACAACCTGATGAATTTAGAAAAATTACCGAAAACCTCTTGACGAAGTCCAGCCCGAGGGTACCGGCTACCGTGCCCGCACCCGGTTCGCCAAGTTTTTCAACCTCCCTGAGTTGATGTCCATGTTCAAGGAGGTTGCGGACATTAAAACTAGCGACCAGCTTCATCTGCCGGTGCCGGTCGCAAAGTTTGAAACCGTGGTGGCAAAGCCGTCCGAAATTCAAAAGGAAATGGTGCAGGAACTGAGCAAACGTGCTGCAGAAATCCACTCCGGTGCAGTGGATGCCTCCGTGGACAATATGCTCTGCGTCACAAACGATGGGCGCAAAATCGGCTTGGACGTTCGCTTGATGAACCCCATGCTGCCAGATGATCCCAACAGCAAATTGAACGTATGCGTTCAAAATGTGTTGAAAATCTGGGAGGAGGGTAAAGAACAGAAGTTGACCCAACTTTTGTTCTGCGACCTCTCGACACCGAAAAACGATGGCAATTTCAACGTCTACGATGACATTCGCAAAAAGCTGATCGCCGCCGGTGTGCCGGAAAACGAGATCGAATTTATCCACAATGCTGACACCGAAGCAAAAAAGGCGGCGCTGTTCTCCAAAGTGCGCTCCGGCGATGTGCGAGTTTTGCTCGGAAGTACGGCAAAAATGGGAGCGGGCACCAACGTGCAATCCCGGCTTGTGGCGGTGCATCACTTGGACGTTGGCTGGAAGCCCAGCGACATGACCCAGCGCAATGGTCGCATCATCCGGCAGGGCAATATGAATAAGGAAGTCAAGGTATTCAATTACGTTACGGAAGGGACATTTGACAGTTATTTGTTCCAAACTTTGGAAAATAAACAGCGGTTTATCAGCCAAATCATGACTTCAAAATCCCCGGTGCGCTCCTGCGAGGATGTGGATGAGCAGGCGCTATCTTACGCCGAAATCAAGGCACTGTGTGCCGGAAATCCGCTCATCAAGGAGAAGATGGATTTGGATGTTCAGGTCGCAAAACTCAAGGTTCTGAAAGCCGACCACCAGAGCCAGAAATTCCGCTTGCAAGACAAGCTGCTGACAAAATTCCCGGCTGACATTCAGGAAACGAACGCCCACATCGCCGGGCTGAAAGCGGACGCGCAGCTTGCCGCCGCCCACCCGCAGGGCAAGGAGGAGTTCTGCGGTATGACCATCAGGGGCGTGACCTACGACGAGAAAAAGACCGCCGGCGAACGTCTGGTGCTCGCCTGTTCCGAACTGCCCAACGCCGAAGAAAAAGTGATCGGCAGCTACCGGGGCTTTGAGCTGTCCCTGCGGTTCGACACCTTCCGCACGGAGTATCAGGCACTTTTGAAGGGGCAGCGAAAGTACACGGTGCCTTTGGGCACCGACCCACTGGGCAACATCATCCGTCTGGATAACTCCCTGAACAACTTCCCGGAACGCATCACCGCCGCAGAAAACGAACTGGATACCCTGCATCAGCAGCAGGCGGCGGCGCAAATTGAGGTGGAAAAGCCCTTCCCGCAGGAGGAAGAACTGGCTGAAAAATCAGCACGGCTTGCAGAGCTGAACGCTCAGTTGGATGTGGACGAAAAGAGCCACGAGCCGGAACAGGACGAGGAAGAACAGGAGGACGAGCCTCGCCGCCCCTCGGTGCTGGCGGCTCTGGAAGAAAAATCCGACAAGCCGGAGCCGGTGAAGCCCTTCCGCAGTTATTACGACAAGGATGGTGATGCCCGGTGAGGGAAAAACGGGATGAAACCATCATCCTGCGCTTGAGCAAAACAGAAAAGAACCGTATCTATGAAAAAATGCTCAGCATGGGCATCCGAAGCCTGAGTGCCTATATCCGCAAGATGGCACTGGACGGCTATTGCCTGCACCTTGACTTGAAAGACCTGCAACGCATGGCATATCTCTTGCAGATGTGCAGCAACAACCTGAATCAGTACGCCAAAGCCGCCAATGAAAATGGTCGGGTCTATGCCGCCGACATGGAGGACCTGCGGCAGCGGCTGGACGAGTTGATTGAGATTGGTCGGCAGATCCTCTCCCGGCTGGCTGAACTCTAAAATTTTCTCCGCAGTTGGAGGACTGCGGGGGTACATAAGGGGTGACATCCTTGCAAGGGGTGTGGAGATCCCTTTATAATAAAGTTGAAAGGCAGGTGCTTGCTATGAGGTTCGTTTTTAAGATGATCGTTTTTCCGTTTTGGCTGCTTACGGCTTTCCTTGCGCTGATGCTGAAATGGACGCTGAACCTGTCGGCGTTCGTACTGGCTCTGCCCATGCTGTATATTTTCGGCTGCGGTCTTTATACGCTGTACTGCCGGGAGTGGCTGCAGTTTTTGATTTTACTGGTGGCAGAGTTTGGCTGCTTTGTGTTGATTTTCATGGGCGCTTTGATCGCAGATGCAGCAGAGCGTTTTAGTGGCTGGGTTGCCGGATTGTGAAGCTTTTTGATCTTGATGCCGCCATTGTGCGGCATTTTCTTTTTGCCGGGAGGTGGTAGAACTGGCCGCAACACGGCTGATCGCGCTGCACAAAAACAAAGGCAAGTCGGTTGCGGCCTGTCTGAAAAGCCGTACAGACTATGTACAGAATCCCGACAAGACTGAGCATGGCGAACTGATTAGCAGCTACGAATGCAGTCCTTTGACGGTGGATGAAGAATTTATGCTGTCCAAACGGCAGTATGAACTTGTCACTGGGCGCAGACAAAAAAGTGACGTGATTGCCTATCAGATCCGGCAGTCGTTCAAACCCGGCGAGATCACCGCCGAAGAAGCCAACAAGGTGGGTTATGAGCTGGCAATGCGTTTCACCAAAGGCAAGTATGCGTTTATCGTTGCAACCCACACGGACCGGGAACACATTCATAATCACATTATCTACAACTCCACTGCGTTGGACAGCATCCGGAAATTCCGGGATTTTTTATTGTCCGGGCTGGCTGTGCAACGGTTGAGCGATCTGATCTGCTTAGAGCATCAGCTTTCCGTCATTGAGATAAAGCCCTATCGGGAGCGGCAGAAGCGCACACTCTACCCGCCCAAAGAAAGCAATCGTGACCGTCTATGTGGCGTGATTGACACTGTTCTGGCGGAAAAGCCCAAAGACTACGAAGATTTTCTGCAAGGACTGGAGCAGCAGGGTTATGAGGTCAAGCGTGGAAAATACACCTCCGTCAAAGGCGCACGGCAGAAGCGATTCATCCGGTTCCGCACTTTGGGCGCAGGATATAGTGAAGAAGAACTGAAAGCTGTTATCTCTGGGGAAGCCGAACACCATCCCCGGCAGAAGCAGAAGCGCATCGTACCGGAACAAAAGTTTCAGATGCTGGTGGACATTCAGGCAAAGCTGGCCGAGGGAAAGAGCATGGGGTATGCTCGCTGGGCAAAGCGATATAATCTGAAAGAAATGTCCAAGACGCTGATTTTCTTACAGGAGCATAAAATCGGCAGCATTAAAGAAATGCAGGAACGTGTGGATGCAGCAACTGCTCGCTATCACGAGTTGGGCGATTCCATTAAAGCTGCAGAAGCGCGCATGACCGAGATTGCCGTTCTGCGGACGCACATCGTTAATTACGCCCGGACACGTCCGGTTTATGATGCCTACCGCAAAGCCGGGTACAGTAAGAGATTTCTGGAAGCCCACCGGGAAGAAATCACGCTGCATAAGGCTGCAAAAGCTGCTTTTGATGAAGCTGGATTGAAAAAGCTGCCAAAGACTAAGGACTTGAGCATCGAATACGCTGAACTTCTGAAAAAGAAGAAAGAAGCATACCCAGACTACCGGAAGGCACAAGATGAGATGCATGAGTTGATGAAAGCTCAGAAAAATGTAGAGATGTTTTTTGCAGAGGAAAAAGACACAGCCGAAAAAGAGCCAACACGATAAACGAAATCCGCCGAGGATTCTTCCCGTTTTTTTCGGGAGGATTCCTCGGCGGATTTTTGCTTTTGAAAACTGATTTCTAAGAATGTGAATTCAAAATACCAAAATTATTCAGTCAAGCCAAAAAGGTAAACCACACAAATGCAGCAGTTGCACATATCATCAGAACCAGTAGTATCGTACTTGCAAGTTTCTTCTCAATGGAAACTTTCTGATTTTCGCATAGGACAATCTGCTGAAGATTGTGAAATTCGGCTTCGCTGACATTTCCATTTAATGCTTTCCATGCAGTGCAGCGATCTGTAACCAGCAAAAAATCGGACAGCATTTCCATAAAGATGACAGCGAAAAATGCCAGAGAAAAGAACCACATCCCATTCCATTGAAGTTCTGTCAACACCCTCTGAAGGCTTGAAGGCTTTAATGACACTAACGAAATAATGTAAATCAACGTGTTGCAGAATTCTCTTGCTAATGGCCCTTTTTGTTTAAGAAAATCCATTTTCAACCCTTTCCTTACAAACGGAGTGACTTAACCACCAATGGCCTGATAGTAATCCGTTTTAGAACGAATCAAAGAACCGTTTGACTTGTATTCTTTGACAGTTTGATGGTAGCAATTTTCGAAATATGTGACTTATTGCTGCTGATTAGCTCCATCCTGTAAGCACCCCAAAAGATGTACGTAAAGCCTCTTGCCTGCATATTTAAGAGAAAGCGGATATGCTCTTTTACCATTGATTTGAATGTAGCCATTTTCAGAAACCGTTATGCGAATATCTGGCATTCCGTCCATTGTTTCACCAAAAGCTATCGTGAGTTCATTGAGTGCACCGCTATCACCAGAACCACCAGCATAATCAGTGACAAAATATGTCTGCTCAAAAGTTTTGGCAATATCTATATATGTCAGGTCATCCTTTTCAAATAGCCAAGACTGGTCAATTTGTGCACCATTAGTGTCTACTGTAAGATGGTATGCTGATACTATCCTGCATTGTTTCAATGGACGTTCTATTATCACAAGGTGAGTGACTTTTATACAAATCAGTATGATCACCAAAATCAAGGTCACAGTCATTGTGATTACTTTTTCTTTTTTTCTCATAATAAATAACTTTACCTCATAAATAACTTTACCAGTTCATGCTAACGACTTCTTTTTTGATAAAATTAGGAGCCATCACTTTCCGACAGCCATTCGTCTAGGATTCTTGATGCTATTTCAGCATATTCTTCATCTGTAGAAATAGATTTCAAATATTTGTAAAGAGTATTTTTTTCTTCTGCCGCCCCAATATAGGGATAACCGGAATTCCCCAGCATCTCTTTTATTCAGGATTTTTCTACTGAAATCCGGATTCCAAATCCTCCCTCTGAGTATGCAATGCTTATCCATGTTTCATCTTTTCTTAGCAAAACGCCTGTCGAAACGCTTTCTGAAGCCGATGCCTCTTCAGCGTATCCTAAGGTTTTCAATTGGTCAATATATTTTTGTATTTCTTCTTCAGAGATATTATTATAAAAGATTGCATAATACCCAGCATTAGAACCATCCAATATATATTCTATCGTTCCACTTTCCGGCTCACAAATAAGCCTAGTGTATTCATTATCCGGCCAAACTGAAGTATAAATACATTTTACATCAGACGGATTGGTTCCTCCATGTGTAGCAAATTTTCCCTGACCTGAAAAACGAATGCAAAGAAAGACCAATATCAAAACTATAAAGGCAACCGCCATACTGCTAAAAAATTCCAATTTCTTATTCATTTGGCTTGCTCCATAATTCAAACGTACAAAGCCACGATTCTTTTCTTTCGGCTCTAAAGAATCGTGGCTTTTATCCCCATTATCTAATGCTTTTATTACGGAATCGTGATGTCGTAGGAAATGGAGAACTGGCCACCGTTTGCCAAAGCATTCAATGCTACAGCAGTTCCAGAAACAAATACTGTACCGCTTGTTCCGCTACTAGCTTTCCTACCGGTATCCACATCTGTACTAATCGTTTCGTCCCCGGTTGCGACTTCAGAGAAGTATTTACTTGTCGATTGGCCATTCATGGTAAGTTTGACATTTCCTGTCATACCTGTAAATTCCGGCTTTGGCGATGAGTACCACGGAACGTAAAGTTCAACATGAACCTGTACGCCATCATTCTTATCATAGGTTGCGTAGGAATTAACCCGAACGTTAGCAATTCCTACCTGCATAGCCATGCCAGGTTCCAAGCACTCGCTTAGAGGTGCATCATACCTTCCAATAACAACAGGTTGTTTGTCATCCGTTGGGGCCGCTGCAAAAGCAGAGATAGAACAAAGCGAAAAGACCATAACCACCGCCATACAAAGCGCAAGCAATCTTTTCTTCAAGGTCATTTTGAGTCATCTCCTTTTATTTTTGCATAAAATGTGACAGCATATCGAATAAGGTACTTTGCAATCACAAGAAAAGCAATCGCCATGACTGTTGCTGTCGATACAATTGTCAAGATTTCCGGTACGCTAAATTTCATAAATGTACCTCAACTCATGCTCAACTTGTTTTCAAGGAAATTATCTGCATTGGAATCACCTCCATCTGAAGCATTTATATGCTAAAGACTCCTATTATTTTTTGCATTTTCGACAGTAATAAGCATCTGTTAGTATCGTCGGTCCCCCATAAATAGTCTTTCTTTCCTATAGCTATCCCGCCTTCAAAAATGATTTTTGAAAGACGTGATTTTTTCAGACTTTCTTGAGGAAACCACATCGCTGAAACTCCCTGCGTGACGATTCCTCCAAGCTGCATATCGCTTCCACAATAAATGCACTTCATTATCTCTATTCCTCTGGAGTGGATTTATCTCCCAAAATATTGAGCATTAACACAACGCACAAAAAGAGAAACGATAAGATATAAGGTTGAACATATCCTTCCTCATATAAACACAATGTATTGCCTGATTGAACAACATTCACCTTGGTGAAACAATCTGTATAGCTATAACTTGTTTCTTCTGAGAAGGGCATCAGCTGAGATAAATCATATCGGTTCCATATAAAGAAACGTTTTGCCGTTATAATATAATATTGCTTTCCATCGGTTAGTAAAAAATCAATTGAAGACTTCGATTCGGTCGATTTACAATCAACAAGAGTTAACATAGAATTTGAAACGCTTTCAAAATTTTTATTTGATAACACTTGCAATTTATCAAAAGAATACGGAAATCTTACGATAGAAATTAGCCATAGCAATATTATAATAGCACCGAAATGTCTGAAACATTTAACAATCTTATATTTTTTAGTTCCACGCATAAATATTCCAATTACTGTATGTAAACAGATAATTATAGATTGTCATTCCAAAATTTTGATTTCCCCAAGATGTTGTGGGGTAATACTCGCCATCCGTGTAGGTGTTATTAAACTTATTTCCACTTTCCGTTATAACATACTTGGTTCCCCAAAAACTATTTTTGTGAGAAGAGTGGTTAATATCAGTCAATGTGTATTCAATTTGTTCATACTGCGAATTAAGGTTACACTGTGGAATGGTGAATTGCACGGCCGTCATAGCAAAACCAAAATATGCGAGTGCAGTTTTGGAAATTGCAAGTGCCGGAGCAGCAGGTAATGACAAGGCACCTGCTACAACTGATGCCAACCCTGCCAAATCTCTATATGTTCCATTAATATCATATTTTTTGTTTCCTGTTTCTTTCACATAATCCACATATGCTCCGCAGATTCCCGTTCCGGTTCCATCTGTATATTGGAAACGAATTCTTCCCAACCGACGCGACATTGTAGATTGCGGTAAGACTATATCAAAATTCTTCTCTGTCGGAATAAATCGCTGCAGCTGTTTTGATGTTCCATCCGAAGAATAAACCAATTCATTTATAACATTTTTTGATCGGTCAACCGTATAACGGCTTACCAATTTTCCATCATTGTACTGTTCAAAAACCGAGTCACCATTGTCAAGATCATAGGCTCTAACAAGCAATTCACCTGACGCGCTTTGTACGGTCGTGAAGTCAGAACTCGTGCTGTTTTTAGTTCCTGCTGCAAAAGAGACCAAAGGAACGGTTAGCAAAAGCGTGGTTGCAAGTGCAAACGATATGAATCTATTCCAAATTTTCATAATTAACCCTCACTGTAGATTATTCTAATAGAAATGGTATACTTTAGGTGTTCTATTCCAAAGATAAGGCTTCACCTATCATCTCTAGGATTAGTTTTTTAAAATGAATAACCTCACTTATCTACTGGCACTTCCAGTAATGGTTTCACTCCGTCCATCGGAATAGTTAAAGGTCGCAGAATACTCCAGCCTATAAGATTTTCCGGGCTTAGTGTTAAAGTTACTGCTCACCATGCAGGTTGAGGTCGTGCTGCTGTTCGAGCAGCTACTTACTTTTTGCCATGTTCCAATTGTTCCCTTTTCATAGAGAACGCCTGAAACGCTGATTTTCTTTACTCCAGTTCGTGTCTGGGCATCAACCTGATAGTATGTTTGGTAAATAGATCCGTTGACCGTACTATCGCCTACATACCGTTCAGACTTTTCAGCGGCCATTGCGGTGCAGGCAAAGCTCAAGAGAATCACCGCTGAAACAACAATGGACAACAAACGCTTTTTCGACATAGACATACACCTCCGTTTTTTTGCTCCCATCAAGAGCCTTTGTATAATCAACGCAATTCGCATTCGCTTCGTTTCAATTTTCAGGAGAAAATTTTTCAAATTTTCCATCTTTGTAAGTTCAGACAAAAAGAAAGCCAGACATTTGTGAACTCTCACAAGTGTCCAGCTTTCTTAACGGATACCTTCCGCAATTTTCATAATCTCATCGTATGGAATGTTTCCCATAACGGTATGTGTAATCCCCTGATATTCCCAACTTAGAGTATAAACATTCTTTCCATGTTCATCCGTACTGGTTCCAAGTACACCATCTGCTTCTCCGACCTTTACGGTTTCGTACACTGTATGCTCATTATCAAACAGGGACTGCTGCCCTGGCTGGATAATTGAGCAACGGACTGTGTAGCTTTCCTCTGTTTCTTTTGACGAGTAAACATGTAAAAAGTTTTCTGCTCGCTCAAATTTCTGCACATCGTCCATTTCAAAGCCGTTCGGCACATAATGGTCGCTGTATCCATCCGGGAGCCACTCCAGCGGTTCGCCATCCACCTGATAAGTCAGCTGCATCTCAATGGGCAGAAATTTTTGAATCATCGTATAGACTGCCCTGCGGAAATCAGCGCTGACCGCAAGAGCACCAACCGTCAGCATTACGAGTGTCAATGCCGCAATTAGTACTCGTTTCAACACTGGGTGGTGCTTTTTCTTCTTTAAGGCCTCTGTCATTCGTTCGTCCCATTGGGACGTATCTGGGTAGATTTCCTCAAACTGCTTTGGCGTTGGAAGCGAATCCAGTTCTCTTTGCGCATCTGCACGAAGTGCCATCATCAAAGCCGCATCAAATGAAATGTCTGTCCGCTCACTCATGGCTGTTCATCTCCTTCCATAATAGTTTTCGTCCTCGAAAGAGCCGTGTTCGTACCACTTCATCCGTTAATCCCAGCGATTTTGCAATCTCACGGTTTGTATATCCCATTGCCAAAAGGCGTAGCGGATCACGGTACATCGGTTTCATTTGGCCAATCAGTTCTGTTAGACGTTCAATGTTATCGGTGCTAACTGCTGCATCATCCGGCACCGGAGCGGCATCTGGTTCGTTTGGGACATCTTCCAGCAATTCTTCTCGTTGTTTGCGAAGCATATCATATGCACGGCTTCTACTACAACTAACGAGATAAGCAGCGAGTTCGTGACAGTTTTCTCGATGAATTTTAGAAAAATTTTTTGCAACGTACAAAAATACCTCTTGTAGCACATCCTCTGCCAGATACGAATCATCCATGATTTTGTAAGCGGTATGGTAAACCAGCCGTTTGTATGTATTGTACACCTCGGTAAAATCTTCTTCAAAGTTTCGATCATCAAGCACACTTAGATATAACGCAAGCAACGCAGTCACCTCTATTCACATTGATTGTGTGTAGTGTACCACGAACCAATAAAAATGTCGAATACAACCAACTTTTGAAAAGGAGCGTGATGCCATTGACCCAACCGAAAACCGATCTCGCCTATCTCCGCAGCGAGAAAGCCAAAGCAGAACAGCAGCTGCGCTACTACCAGCACCGGGAGAAAATTCTGGAACACCAGATACCAGAGCTGACCCGCAAGGCCCGTGTGCATCGGCTGTGTACCCGTGCCGGAATGCTGGAAAGTTTTCTGATTGCGCCGGAAGAACTCACCAACGATCAGGTGATGGAGCTGCTGAAAATTGCGTTCCGTCAGCCGGAAGTTGCGCTGGCTCTTGCAAAGATGATTCACGACCTGCACGAAAGCCGCAGCGTTCCGCACCCTTTAGAATAAAGGGCGCAATTATACACCGTTCCGGTGAAATTGCGGTCTTG
>OHFL01000647.1_pt1 | contig 20936 bp, 19 predicted proteins | sample 1567491 | NCBI WGS metagenome assembly OHFL01 (sample SAMEA3879539, study PRJEB24766) | human gut metagenome | biome: human-associated habitat; feature: feces | place: USA | collected 1985/1987 | reverse complement strand
GTTTGTAGTGGTTATAAACTGCAACTGAAAGAACTTTTTTTGCATCATCCTGTCCAATTACATAATCATCAAGAAATTCTTTAATTTCCTTAGGTTTTAAAAGATTTATATCAAGACCGGCATCTGATTCGTCCATCTTATCATCATCAAGAAATTCCTCATCAAGAATCTCGCTGCATATGCCAACACATTCATCGCATATATATGCTCCGTTTGGACCTGCAATAAGTTTTTTAACCTGATTCTGCGTTTTATTACAAAATGAACATCTAAGCTTATCGTCTACATTTTTGCCTGCCATAACTCCTCCTTAAACAACAAAGGACTGCCACATAAGTGACAGCCCTTCGCACATATTATCTCTTTTCAACTATACTGTCAATAAGTCCATATGCAAGTGCTTCCTGTGCTGTCATATAATTATCACGTTCCGTATCTCTTGCAATCTCTTCGACAGACTTGCCCGTGTTAGCAGCAAGAATCTCATTTAATTTGTTTCTTGTCTTTAAAATATTCTCTGCCACAATACGAATCTCAGTTTCCTGACCTCTTGCACCGCCGGATGGCTGGTGAATCATAATTTCCGCATTAGGAAGAGCCATTCTCTTGCCTTTAGCACCGCCGGAAAGAAGAAATGCACCCATACTTGCTGCCATACCCATACAAATGGTTGAAACATCGCATTTAATGTACTGCATTGTATCATAAATAGCAAAACCTGCTGATACTGAACCACCAGGGCTGTTAATATACAAATGAATATCTTTGCTTGGATCTTCTGCTTCAAGGAATAACATCTGCGCTACCACAAGATTAGCAGAAACATCTGTTACCTCTTCTCCTAAGAATATAATTCTGTCTTTAAGCAGACGTGAATAAATATCATATGATCTTTCGCCTCTGCTGTTCTGTTCAATGACATAAGGTACAAAACTCATCTTAATCCTCATTTCTGCGCACAGATTATATAACATATTGCGCATACAAACCTGTGTCAAGTGCGCACTGACACAAATTCCGCATACAGACAGGCACCAGCTGCTTATATAACAGGGCATACAGGCAGCCTGCACTTAAATCCGTCTATATTGCTTTCGTATATTAAGTATTAATTACTTCTCTACTACTGAGTTAACGATAACATCAACAGCCTTCTGGATTGCGATATCTTCCTTAATCTGCTTCTCTTCGTATTCACCCATAAATTCTTTAACTTTTTCGATTTCCATCTTGTACTGCTCAGCCATCTTGTTAAGCTCATCCTGGAATTCTTCTTCTGAAGCTGTAAGACCTTCTGCCTTAACAACTGCTTCAAGAACAAGTCTTGACTGAATTCTCTTAACAGCCTCCGGCTTCATTTCTTCCATAATCTTATCAGCTGTCATGCCTGTGTACTGGAAGTACTGCTCAACTGATAATCCCTGCTGCTGTAATCTCTGAGCGAAATCCTCAACCATTCTGTTAACCTGTGTATCAACCATAGCATCTGGAATATCCATCTTAGAGTCTTCAATAATCTTAGCGATTGCTTCGTCTTCCTGCTTAGCCTTAGCTTCTCTTGACTTTCTGTCAGCAATCTTTTTCTTTAAATCATCCTTATATTCAGCAATTGTATCAAAATCAGATACATCCTGAGCAAATTCATCATTAAGCTCTGGAAGCTGCTTCTCCTTAATTTCCTTAACAGATCATCTACATGATACTCTTCTGGGAATGTAACATTGATTTCTTTCTCATCACCGATATTCATACCGATAATCTGATCCTCGAATGTATCAATGAATGAATGAGATCCGATTGTAAGTGGGTAATCTGTTCCCTTTCCACCTTCAAATGCAACACCATCAACAAATCCTTCGAAATCAATAACTGTATTATCGCCATCCTTAACAGCTCTGTCTGTTACAGCTACTGTTCTTGAATTCTGATCCTGTACTCTCTTTAACTCTTCTTCAACATCAGCATCTGTTGCTTCTGTATCAGCCTTAGTTACCTCAACACCCTTGTACTGTCCAAGTTCAACTTCTGGCTTAGTAGCAACAACAGCTTCGAAGATAAATGGCTTTCCAGCCTCTAACTGTGTTACATTGATCTTAGGCTGTGAAACAAGTTCAAGACCGCACTCATCAGCAGCCTTAGCATATGCATCTGGAATGATTGAATTAGCAGCATCTTCGTAGAATACTTCTGCGCCATACATCTTCTCAATCATCTTTCTAGGTGCTTTACCTTTTCTGAAACCAGGAAGGCTGATCTTGCTCTTATTCTTATTATATGCAGTATTAAGACCTGCCTCAAACTCCTCAGCAGTAGACTCAATAACAAGTTTAACCATATTCTTCTCTTCTAAATTCTCAACTGTGAAACTCATTATAAATTAATCCTCCTATGAAATATGTATTGTTACTATCGTACAACATACCCACGAATTATAACACAACTGTTTTTAGATTACCAGTACTATTTTTAAAAAATAAAAGATAGGGCTGCAATCTTTATATTTGCTAAGAAATATGTGGATTACAACCCTATTTATTACTTAAGATAAATCATTTTTTCACATCCCAGATGATTACTTACCGCTCATCTGCTCTTCCTGTCTTCTGATCATCTCTTTTACCATGTTACCACCAACTGAACCAGCTTCTGCTGATGTGAGGTCTCCATTGTAACCATCCTTTAAGTTAACGCCAATTTCTGAAGCAACCTCCATCTTGAATCTGTCAAGTGCGTTCTGTGCTTCCTTCTTAGTCTTATAATTAGAACTTGTTGATTTAGCCATAATAAGCCTCCTTATTAAACACATTTTAGGTTTAAGCCGAAAAGTTATGGCGCCATAACTTATCGTCTTGATATTATTATGTATCTGTTAATTCTGATTATTATGACATATTCTGGCTGTTAATTATTAGTAGTTATTTTTTTGTTTCTGCTTCTAAATTTTTCTCTGATTCAGGAATTATATTCTTATATACATATATTTCGTCATAAACCGGTGCCCATTTATATGTAGCCCCGCCTGTGCAGAATACATAAGCATGCCCTTTATTAGTGACCGCATAGCTTACAAGACAGCTTCCTGCCTGGCTGATAAATCCTGTCTTGCCACCTTTAACAATAACCCCGGGTGCTTCATTGCCATATATCCTTGAATACATTGTACTTGTAAGCTGTATTCCATCTGGATGCTGGGCTGTTGCTTTGGTTTTATACTGATATGTTCCAAGCACTTTTGCCCTTAGTTCATCCCTCATTGCATACTCCATTATCATAGCCATCTCTGCAGGAGTTGTATACTGTTCCTCGTCATAAAGTCCTGTAGGGTTTGCAAATCGTGTATGTTTTAAACCAAGTTCATTACATTTTGCATTCATCAGCTTAGCAAATTCTTCATTAGAACCTGCAACCATTATTGCAAGTGCCTCTGCCGCATCAGCACCTGACGGAAGTATCAATCCATAAAGTAAATCTTCCACATCAACAGTCTCTCCATCAAGAAATCCTGCTACAGAAGCTTCTTCCCTGAATAATCTGTTAAGCATTTCAAATCCAAATGTATATGTCTGTGGAATCTTATCTATATTATCAGTTACAACTATAAGAGTCATTACCTTTGTCATAGACGCCGGATACATTCTGGTATCTGCCTGTTTTCCTGCAATTATTTTATGATTATCAACATCTAAAAGAGCAGCATATGGCGAAGAAACCTTACTTTCAGATGTAAGATCAAAATAATCAGATGCCATCTGGGCATATATAAGAGGCGGCTCTGTAGGCTTCTCTGTTTCTTCCTCTGGCTGTGTTTCACTAATCACATCCGATGCAAATGCTTCCTTCTGTTTAAATGTTTTCTTTATTCCTGAAACAGAATTGATAATAATAACTGCAAGTATAATCGCAATAACCATTAAAGCCGTTATCATAATTCTTCTTCTTAAAATCTGCTGTCTTTTCTTCTTCATCAACAGCATTTTTCTTTTTCTGTTGCGGCGTATTTTTTCTTCATCATAATTATCGAATCCCATCGTAATTTCTCTCCCTCATACTAAATATACTGGGTAGAAGCTTTTAATTTTTCTGCCAGTTCTTCCCCTTTGATAAGTCTTACAAGTTCGAGTCCCAAATCAATAGATGTTCCCATTCCTCTTGATGTTGTAATATTACCATCTGTAACAACGCGCTCAGGAGCTGTAACTACAGTTGCACCATTTAACTGATCTTCAAATCCAGGAAATGCCATTGCTTTCTTTCCATCAAGAAGTCCGAGATTTCCCAGAACCGAAGGTGCTGCACATATGGCTGCAATTCTGTTATTCTTCTTATTGTATTCTTTAAGAAGTTCCAGTAAATCCTTGCAATCATAATATGACTTATGACCCGGACCACCCGGAAGGAATAACAGTTCATCTCCTTCAAATACATATTCATCCAAAAGCTCATCAGCCTGAACAATTACCCCCTGAGCACTTTTTACATTAATGTCACCTGTTATTGATATCACATCTGTCTTAATATCCGCTCTTCTTAATATATCTACAACTGCAAGTGCTTCTACCGTTTCAAAACCATCTGTAAGAAATGCACATACCTTCATCAATTATTTCCTCCGCTCGAAAAAATATACATACGAGTTGATTATACAACATTTTTTTATTTTTACAAACTTATATTTTACAAAATATTAATATTAATGTATTGTAGTTTTAAAAACTATGTGTTATCATTTCAATTAACAAAACAAATCGTTTTTACAACGCGGAGGATAATATATATTATGTTTGATATAATCACTGATTCAGCCTGCGATATTGTTAGAGAATATGCAGAGACACACAATCTTAAGCTTGTACCTCTCTACACAACATTTGATGGTGTTAATTATCTTAAAGAACAATATGACATTACTCACGATGAATTCTATAGAAGAATGACTGACGAAGGTGCATTCCCTAAGTCCTCTCTTCCAAGTGTACAGGATTTTGTTGATGCTATTATGCCAAGTGTGGAAGCTGGCAGACCTGCTATTGTATGTACAATTACATCATACTTCTCAGGATCTTATAACTCAGCCTGCACAGCTAAGGATATTATATTAGAAGATCATCCTGATGCTAAGGTTACAGTTATTAATTCACTGCTTAACTCAGCATCATTTTCACTCTTCATATATCAGGCTCTGCAGATGAGAAAAGCAGGATATTCATATGAGGATACAATCAAGGTTCTTGAAGCTTTAAGAAACGATGGCCGAATAATGTTTACAACAGAATCACTTGAATACTTAAGTAAAGGCGGGCGTCTTGCCAAGACAGCAATTACAATCACAAGCAAATTAAGCCTCCGTCCTATCATCGTTATGAAAGAAGGAGAAATCGGACTTGGTGGATTTACACGAACAAGAAATAAGGGTAAATCTAATGTTATTGACATGATTCAGAAATACATTGAATCAAAGGGAATGCCGATTGAGAACTGGGATATCACTGTTGGTTACTGTACTAACCTGGAAGAAGCTGAAAAATACAGAGATGATGTTGAAGCACAACTTGGTGTGAAGCTTCTCGAAAGACGCGAAGATTTCAAGACAAGAATCAGTATTATCTCTGGCTGCCATACAGGTCCTTACGCATTAGGAATTGCATGCATTCCTAAGTACACTACTATCAGATTATAATCAATAAAGAAATAAGCGGAATGGTTTGAAACTGCCATTCCGCTATTATTAATCTACTTACTCATATGGTTCATAATCCAGCCATATATTTCTTCATATATTTCTTCTTTATTAAGTTCATTACACAGCTCATGCCTGCAATCCTCGTAAAGTCTTAAATCAATATCATCAATATGACCATGATATGAATTATATGCCCTGTAAACGCCTTTTCCGTACTCTCCCACCGGATCATCAAGCCCTGATATCATAAGCATTGGCAAATTCTTAGGAATTCTTTCTATGTTGCGCGGCTTTCTTACATACAGAATCATATTCATAAGTCCTCTGTAACCATTAACCGTAAACAGAAATGTTGTCAGTTTTCCAGCATTGTATTCATCAACAACTGCTTCATCTCTTGTCAGCCAGTCATTGACTGTTCTTACATTCTTTATGCGCTTGTTATAAGCTCCGAACATAATCTTAGATATTAGTCTGCTTCTGTACCTATCACCCTTTATAAGTCTTACTGCATCAGCAAGCACCTTTCCTGCAAGCACCATTGGTGCCGGCTGGTGTCCTGTTCCCATTACAATAACTCCATCAAGTTCATATCCGTAATCACATATATATCTTCTTGTAACAAATGACCCCATGCTGTGTCCTGCAAGATAATATGGAATATCAGGATACATTTTCCTGATAAGAACTGTAAGATGATGTGCATCCTTTGCAAGTGCCTCTCCCGGATTCTTCTCTTTAAAAAATCCCAGATTATCATCCGTGCATACTGACTTTCCATGTCCAAGATGATCATTGCCAACAACAACAAATCCTCTCTCTGCCATATATCTTGCAAATCCGTCGTATCTGTCAATATACTCAATCATCCCATGACATATCTGCAATACCGCAACAGGCTTGTCATATTCTGTCTCATCGGGACACCACATAACAACATGAACAGATGTCTTTCCATCACATGACAGAAAAGAATTACTTTTTTTCTTTACCATAAACCATCCTCCTTATCGTTTTATAACATTTTCAATCCCTTCAAACGCTTCATTTCCTATATAATCAACCGACTTAGGAACATCAATCTCACTAATATTCATATCAGAAAATGCACCGTATTCAATCCGCTTAATACCTGATGGAAGCTTAACTTCCTTAAGCCCCTTGCAGCCAGCAAATGCATATGCTCCAATTACTTCCACACTGTCAGGAATATTTATTTGTGTAAGACCATCTTTATTATAAAACACTCCCGAAGCAACTGTCCTTACACCATCCGGAATATTGTAGATTCCACTATCTTTACTTACCTTGCATAACACATCATTAACGATAATCTCATTCTTATCAGCAAGCTGGTCATATTCCCACTGTGTATCAGTAAATGCATTAGTTCCAACAGAATTAACTGATTCCGGAATCTCAATTGTTTTAAGATTATAACAGCTCAAGAAAGCATTTTCTGCAATATAGCTTATTCCATCAGATATAACAATCTCTGTCACTGTAGTATCATCACGAAATACACCACTTCCTATACCTTCAACCTGTCTGCCATCAATCTGCGCAGGAACTACAATCTTTGCATCAGCTCTTCCTTTATCTGTAAGCCCTGTAATAACCAGCTTTCCAGCATCATTTTCCTCATATGTAAATATAGCTGCCTTTGATATCTTTTTACATCCTGATATACAGACCATCACCAGTACCAGCATAATACCTGTTATTATTCTTTTACCTTTCATCATACCATTGCCTCTTTATTATTAATTTCTTGCCCACATATAGCAGAACGCCTGTGTTCTCGCTGCAAAATGACTGTCTTTAAGAAGTGCCTTTACTTCTTCCTTCGAATACCATGCTGCTGCAATTTCCTCAAATGTAGATGTACTTGGTGAAAATTCTCCTGTAGCTTTTCCTATAACCACGGCATTTGTCTCATTAGAAAATCCTATGGCACTGTAGCTGTCATAGAGTTTATCCTCAATTATAATAAGATCAAGTCCTGTCTCCTCTTTAAGCTCACGTTTTGCTGCCATCTCAGGAGTTTCTCCTTCATCAATAAGTCCTGCCGGAAAATTATAAACATAATCTCCCACAGACATTCTATATTCCTTATTAATCAGAATATGTTCGTCCGATTCGTCTGTTGCAACAATAACCACACCATCAGTCTTTTCGTTTCTTATGTCTTCAATAGTTTTTATATCCTTGTTTCTGCTTATGATTTCGTAAACCTTTTTCTTATCATCCTCAGTTGTATAATACAGATCGTATCTGTTTATGAATCTTCCCTCTGAAACCTTTTTTATTCCATCGAATTTCATTTACCTGTCCTTCTTTCCCTTCATTCTGCCAACCGCTTCATGAACAACATCCATCATCCATCCATTAGTCGAATTTCTCATTGCAATACCGTATTTCATGGAAACTTTCATCTTATCATCAGAACATTCCGTGCTTACTGCTTTTTCTATTTCTGCAAATATGATGTCAGCTTTTTTCAATGAAATATTCTTAATTACCGCCACAAAATCTCCTTCATTAAGTCTTGCAATATATGCGGAATCCTTAAGCTTTTTCTTTAATACTCCTGCCACATTTACAAGTACAGAATTGCCTGCCTTCTGTCCGTATTTAAAATTAATTTCTGAAAGTCCGTCAATATCGCACACTGCTACCGCAATATTTCCCTTATACCCATCATAAGACTTACAATGCTCCATAAAGCTGTACATACTGTAAACGCCAGTAAGCCGGTCATATATAACCATATTTTCAAGTTCTGTATATGCCCTTTTTAGTTCTGTAACATCCTGCATTACAATGATTGTTCCAAGCAGCCTTTTCTTATCATCCAATAATTTCTCTATTCTGCAGTCATAAGCCTTATTATCCAGTTTCCACTGGAATGTATTTTGTCCTGCCATAACCGGAACACATTTACTCTTAAAAAACCAGTCAATTGTCTGCTCCCTGTCATCATATTCCAGATTTCCAAACAATTCCTTCATAGATGTATTAAAATCCGCAAGCACCCCTTCATAATCAAACAAAATAACAGGAACATGCATATGATCTATAATCATAGCATGAGTTATTGTGAGCATATTCTTTTTTGAATACCAGAATGTATTCCAGTAAACCATTACTCCTATAAATGCATACAAAAAAATTGATATATCAAATCTTAAATCTATTATCTTATATATGAATACACATTTAATAAGTATAATAATTGCCAAACCTGCTGCCATAACAATATATCTTCCCCAGTAAGCCCCTGGTATATGTATACATTTTATAACTAATACAGCAATTATACATGCTGTTATAATCATGCTCATAACAGCATGTATGCCAAACCACAATTCCCCTTCATATCCAAGTACATATATTCCGTCACATTTTACCAGACTGTACTTAACAGCAATTTCATTAAATATATTCGCAATAAATACAACAGAATCAATTATTGCAATTACAAAAGCCGCAATTGTCATTACTTTAGTTACCTTATTGCTTATTCTTGCAAATGCTGTTGTATATATAAAAAGTGAAACAAGCAGAAAATCCTGTGCAGACATCATAATACTTGTAGCCGCAGACATTACATTATAATTATCTGTCATGAAATTCACAGAATAACTCACAATACATATCATTGCAAGGGCCAGCAAGACTATTACATACCTTCTCATTCTGTCCTTCTCCTGATATGTCTTAACCATCACAAATCCTACAATCATTGCTGCAATTACATACAATAACAGATATACCATGTTCATTATTTTATCCCCCAAATACGCTTTTAGCATATAAAGAGATTTTAACATTTAATTATGTGTTACTCAACTAAAAAATCTCCGTCAGACAAATCATCCGACGGAGGTTCTTAATCTCTAATATCATTTACTTAACTGCTGTTACCTTGTAATCCTTATCTTCCACAGCCTTCTTTAATACATCATTATCAACTTCCTTAGAAAGTGTAACAACTGCTGTTCCGTTCTCATGACTTACAACTGCCTCTGTAACTCCATCAACAGCCTCAAGTGCCTTCTTAACTGCAGCTTCACAGTGTCCACACATCATACCCTCAATATTCATAGTCTTTGTCATAGCTATGTCTCCTTTTGTCGTTTTATTTTTATTTTTGCGAGACTTTTTCTTATAAATGTGGTCTTTTCCTGTATCATATATCTTTATAAGATTAAGTCTTAATGCATTAGTTACTACGCAGAAGCTTGATAAGCTCATAGCTGCCGCACCAAACATTGGATTAAGTGTCCAGCCAAATACTGGTATCCACACACCTGCTGCAAGTGGGATTCCTATACAGTTATAGAAAAATGCCCAGAACAGATTCTCGTGTATGTTGGTAAGTGTCCTCTTTGAAAGTCTTATGGCAGCAGGAACATCTGATAATCTGCTCTTCATAAGAACTATATCCGCCGCATCTATAGCAACATCTGTACCGGCTCCGATTGCAATACCAATATCAGCTCTTGTAAGTGCAGGTGCATCATTAATGCCATCACCTACCATTATAACACTTCCCTGCTCCTTAAGTCTTGCTATTTCTTTTTCTTTTCCTTCAGGAAGAACACCTGCAATAACCTCATCAACTCCGGCAAGCTTTCCTATTGCTTTCGCGCTTCTTTCATTATCTCCGGTAATCATTACAACCCTTATTCCCATGTTCTGAAGTTCTTTAATAGCCTGTGGGCTGTCTTTCTTAATCGTATCTGCAACAGCGATTATTCCCATAAGTTCATTATCTCTTGCAAAGAAAAGCGGTGTCTTTCCTTCTGATGATAAATCGTCAGCCTTGTTTCTTAAATCATCAGAGACATTACAATATTCTGAAATGAACTTAAGATTACCGCCTGCCACTACATTTGTATCAAGCATTCCCTTAAGTCCGTTACCGGCAACAGCCTTAAAACCAGTCACTTCCTCTGAAAATGAATTCTTATCGCCACTCTCTTCAACATAATTAACAACTGCTTTTGCTAGTGGGTGTTCACTTTTTCTTTCAAGCCCATATGCTATAGTAAGAAGCTCATTCTGTAAGATTCCATCACCTGTTATAATATCTGTAACCTTGGGTTCCCCCTCTGTAATAGTACCAGTCTTATCGAGTGCAACTATCTGCATCTTTCCTGTCTGCTCTAAAGAAACAGCGGTCTTGAACATAATTCCGTTCTTTGCACCAACTCCGTTACCAACCATAATCGCAACCGGAGTGGCAAGTCCTAACGCACAAGGACAGCTTATTACAAGCACTGAGATTCCTCTCGCAAGTGCAAATCCTAAGTCCTTGCCACATAACAGCCATACTATTGTTGTTATAACTGCTATTGTTATAACTGCAGGTACAAATACTCCCGAAACTTTATCAGCAATCTTTGCAATAGGTGCTTTTGTTGCAGCCGCGTCACTCACCATCTGTATTATCTTGGAAAGTGTTGTATCTTCTCCAACTCTTGTCGCCTTGCACTTTATATATCCTGATGTATTAAGTGTTGCTGCACTTACCTGATCTCCCTCCTGCTTATCAACAGGAATGCTCTCTCCTGTAAGTGCTGATTCATTAACTGCGGTGTTTCCTTCAATGATGATACCATCTACAGGTATATTCTCACCCGGTCTTACAACAAATACATCTCCTGTCATAACCTGTTCAACAGGGACGCATGTTTCCTGGCCATCTGCATAAAGTACCGCAGTCTTGGCAGCAAGCTTCATAAGACTCTTTAATGCATCGGTCGTCTTTCCCTTAGAGCGGGCTTCAAGCATTTTCCCTACTGTTATAAGTGTAAGAATCATAGCCGCTGACTCAAAATAGAATTCATCCATATAGTGCATCACGCCTGCCATATCACCTCTCACCTGACAGTCTGTCATGGCAAAAAGCGCATATGTACTCCACACAAATGCTGCTCCTGAGCCAAGCGCAACAAGTGTGTCCATATTAGGTGAACGATGTAACAATCCCTTAAAGCCACTTATGAAGAAATGCTGATTAATAACCATTATTATTATTGTAAGCAGCATTTGTATAAGGCCCATGGCCACATGATTTCCTTCAAGCACTGATGGAAGCGGCCAGCCCCACATCATATGTCCCATACTGAAATACATAAGCACAATAAGAAATATAACTGAAGCTATTAATCTCTTCTTTAAAACTGGGGTTGTCTTATCTGCCAGCGCATCTTCCTGCTCCTGCATTGAAGGACTGCTGTTCTTTGCCCCCTTAACTGATGCACCATATCCCGCAGTTTCCACAGCTTTAATGATTACATCTGTGGGTGCAGTTCCCTCAACACCCATTGAATTAGTAAGAAGACTTACTGAACAGCTTTCCACTCCAGGCACTTTGCTGACAGCCTTCTCGACTCTCGCCTGACACGCTGCACAGCTCATTCCTGTAACATTGTACTGTTCCATATCGCACTACACCTCCATGCGGTTAGTTGTTATTCCTGTAACTTTAAAATCAAGTCTCTCAATTGCAATTCTTATATCAGCGTCATCGATTTCTCTGTCAACTTCAATTGTTGCCTGCTTCTTCTTAAGATTAACCTGGCATGAAGCACCATCAATCTTATTAACAGATCTCTCAATACTATTCTTGCAGTTTTCACAATGCATGCCTTCAATATCAACAGTCTTGACAGCAATTACAGGATTATCAAGAATCTTCTTCTCTTCTGGAACAGTATCTCCACTACCGCCACAGCATCCGCCTTCACCTTTCATATGCTTAACACTGCTTATCACTGCGATTACTACTATTACTGCTAATATTCCAATTATTATAGCTGTTCCCATATTATGTATCTCCTTTTATAATTCTTATCGCATGAATTTGCCAATTGTCTTAACAAGCTCTTCTACTGTATCGTCCTTGCCTTCTTTAATATCACGGACTACACAGCTCTTGATATGATTATCTAAGAGCACCTTCGTAAAACTGTTAAGCGCTGACTGGGCTGCCGATACCTGATTAAGAATGTCAATACAGTATGCGTCCTTCTCGACCATTCCCTTAATTCCTCTTATCTGACCTTCAATTCTGCTAAGTCTGTTACAGAGGTCTTTATATTCCTTGGCATCGCGTTCTTTAGTCTTATGACAACAACATTCTTTTTCCATTATTCCTCCTTAGTCTGATTATTATATTCTGTGCCTGATAAACGCTTTATTATATTTATCTATTGTGGATGTAACATACCCTGGTAGGGTATATCTCATTTACATGATGTATAATATACCCTATGTGGGTATATGTCAACAGGAATTATTAATTCTTGTCATTCACTACTTAGAATAAGTCACAGCCTCACTGTTCTCATCATAATCAAACATGCCATCATTCTTCTCTTCAAGTGCCTTGATGATGTGATATGTATATTCATTATATGGCGTAGCAATTCCAAGTTCTTTTCCCATACGCATCATTGCGCCGGAGAACATATCTATCTCTGTGTGTCTGCCTGCATCAATGTCCTGCAGTGTTGAATATCTTGCTGTTGGTGGAACTGCACTTCCACGGCTTGAGTTATCTGCACATCTGCTCATATCAATGCCTTTGGCAAGAGCTACTGCTTCAACCTCTTTACGTAATCCTTCGCTGATTGCTTTCATATGCTCACTGTCTGTATAACAGCCAACACCTGCTCCAATAATAGCCTGTGGAAGATTGTTACAGATATTAAGTCTATACTTGCTCCATATCTCTTCTTTGATGTGTTCAGTCACTCTGTAATTAAGTCCTGTTCCGTCAAATAAATCTCTTATTGCCACGACTCTCTCACTCTCAAATGGTGCAGCTTCCTCTCCATATATAATTCCTATTGTAGTCTCAGGATTGAATACATATTCCTTTTCTTCGCGGTGTGACGCCACCTTTATAAGTGAATAAATGATATGTGATTTGTCTATCTTAGTAGATATTATCTCTTCACTGTCGACGCCATTCATAAGACTCATAACAATTGTATTCTCACCGACGGCTTCCCTAATATCATCTAATGCACCTGCAAGTGCGCCGTATTTTAATGATACAACAAGAAGGTCAACACCTTTTGCTTCCTCTGGGGTCAATACCTCCGGGTGGTATGTCTTTCCATTAATCAGACAGCCTTCTGCCTTAAGTCTTTCCGCTCTTTCGCCCTTTGCAATAACGCTTAAACTTATATCCTTCTTTTCTGAAAGTCCCCATATAACATAAGAGCCTACTGCTCCTGCTCCAAGTACTGCCACTGAATGTATCTTCATATACATTTTCCTCTCAATCTTTGTAATTTCTTCAAATATATATACACTTCAATTCTTTCCGCGTCAAATGCTTTTATCTTCCTACAATATCGCCCTCTTCAAAATCGTAAGTCAGCTTCTTTCCATATGCCATGACATATGCAGCACATTTCTGCTCATAGTCTGTGTGCTGCATTCTTAAACTTGCTGTTCTTTCATCAAGCTGTCTGTCCGGATATATTACTGGCAGGACATGTACCCTGAATGTGTGCAAATGTGTACTTTTAACCTGCTGTTCAACAAACAGCGAAATCACCGGCACATTAAACTTTACCGCATACAGATATGCACCTCTTTTGCATGGGCGGGGCTTCCGATAATTAAACCACATTTCCTGCTCAGGATATATAAGCACAAGTTTGTTTTCTTCAAGTGCATTCTCAATCTGATTAGGAAACTCAGTCTCCATAAACCATTTCAGGCTGCTTACGGGCATTGTGTCGGCATATTTTTGCATATACCCGACAAAACCTTTCATTGCAAGGTTAGAATCTTGATTAACAATACTTATTCTTCTGAATCCAGCTTTTCTCATTGCAAACCTGACAATTGCAGGGTCTAACGGGCTGAAATGATTGCATGTTACAATCGCAGGACCTCTGATTCCAGAAAGATTCTCAAGTCCGTCAACTTGTGTTATAAGCCCCACCGCAGAAGTCCCGGCATGAAATATAGCTTCTGCAATATATTTCTTCACACAAAAACCATATGCTGTGCGGTAATCAATATAATGTCTTAGTAATGCTTCTTTATCTTCGCGTAACAGCTTAGGGTCTCCCGGCTCAACCTTTGAATTCAACTGATTAAGGCTTACAGCCGTCCTAATATTTTCATAGACCTGCTCCCTATCACCAATCATATCTCCTCCGACATAATTTATTTTGCAGCATCACTGCTATCCTTCACGAAACCACTATCCACAACAATTCTGCTTCCCACAACATCAGAAAACTTAACCCCATCACCGTCCGCAATATTCTCAGCCCTTGCAAGAAGCTTCTTTAAATTCTCACGGTCAGCTTTCCTTTCATTATCCCCATACTGCTTGCGCTGTTTAATCAGCAACGGATAAAATCCCGACTCCGCCGCATACTGCCAGAAATACTCCTCATACGGAATCTCGCTGTAATGCCACGGCTTGTCAAACAGGTTATAATGTATCAGCTTCGGTCTTGCTATATACTCCCCGCCCTTGTTAGGCATAACATTCCATTCCTTATCAAGAAAATATATTTCTTTTGCACACATAGCATTAATATAATCCTGGTCAGGTGCAACACTGTCAAAGTGATATTCAGCCATAAGCTTTAAGAATCTGTCTGCCAGATGAGCCTGTCTTATCTTATCAAGGTTCATAAGAAGCACTCCTGAATTGACATATTCATCCCGCTCTATTCCCACTACATTTTCAATGTAATGAGCCAGTATTGTATTCTTTCCTGCAAATGTATCTCTTACTGCACCAAACATTGCATCTCCCATATCAACTGAATAAAGCTTTGCAATGTCATCATTTATTACGGTATCAGAGTCAATATACACAGCTTTATTAAGTTCTGGAAAAAGCTCTGCAATAAATAACCTGAAATATATCGTCAGTGTAAACTCGCCTGAATAAAGCCTGTTTTCCTGCCTGTCAGTAACTGTCTGTCCAAAGCTTTCAGAATATTCGTACATTTTCTTTCTTATATCAACGAATTCAATATCTATGTTTTCATAATCCTTTATCACATTACGAAGCTGAATCATCGTAATATTCTTCACATTATCGCACATAACAATAATGCGGTAACGCTCATCACAAGCCACATGTACAGCCAGCGATTTAAGGCACACTGCCAGATATGGTGCGTACTGTTCATTAATTGAGAAAAACACAGGAATACGTGAAACTGCCATGTACTCTTCATGCTCCCTGTTATAAGAATCCAGAAGCTCATCATATTCATGAAGCCCAAGTATATTATGCATTTTATCAATCTCCCACGGCTTGACTGAAACAGTCCTTATCACCGGAAACACCCGGAAGGTAGTTGTAAAATGCTGAAAAACAGTGTTGTCATGCAGCCTCCTCTGGTCATTAAACTTTCGTCCGCACAGATTAACTCTTGTTGCAAATGTATTAACAGCCGTCTGGTCAGGCATAAACATTTCCTTTCTTATGCACTGTTCACGACATTTTTCCAGAAGCCCGTTCTGTCTTATCATCCTCATATTCATAAGCATTACTCCGGAATTAATGTAGCCATCACCGAAAAGCCATCTGCCATAATAATCAGAAACTCCCGCAATCTCTATGCCATCCATATTCTGATAATAAAAATCCCTAAAATCTTTTCTGCACAACACATCAGTATCCAGATAAAGAACTCTATCCTTAATATCTGTCTTATCAGCAAAAAGGCGCAGCATACAGCACGCAGTAAATCTGCTCTGCATATTTGCCTCCGGCAGCTCCTCAACAAAATATCTTGTAACATCAACAAGAAAGATATTTACTTTAATGTCCGATTTATTCAATTTTTCTTTCAGATATTTTGCAAATGCTTTATCAACCGGCTTGTAATTAATACCTTTTTCCCTGTAATCAACCGTGAGAATATATATATTTAACGGTTCATCCACATTTTTAATAAGAGACATTGAAGATAAAAGAATCCCCTTCTGCATTGGTTTATCACCACAATACAATATGTTCATAAATCCGTATCCTTTCTTAATTTATTAAATATGTCTGATTTATCCTCTCTGTATTGATTTTCCCCAGTTTCTTAAGTAAAATACATATAAGTTTTAAACGATAATTAAAGAATTGAGGAATGTTATGATATTTAAGATTTTCAAAAAAGATTTGAAAGGTCTTAGCAGGAATATTCTGGCTTTAGCCATTGCGCTTGGTCTGTGCCTTATTCCATCGCTTTACGCATGGTTTAACATATATTCCAACTGGGATCCTTACGCAAACACTGCGTCTGTCCAGATTGCTATTGTTTCTGAAGATGAAGGCTACTCTGAATCTGATGATTCCACTATCAATATGGGAGAACAGATTGTTGAACAGCTTCATTCGAATGATAAATTAGGCTGGCGTTTTCCGGAAACTAAAGATGAAGCCATGAATAAACTGAATGCCGGAAAGTACTATGCCGTTATCGTTGTTGGTGAGGACTTTTCACGAAGCCTGTATGACTTCCTTGACAATGGTCTTAATCCACCAACAGTTACATACTATGAGAATTCCAAGAAAAATGCTGTTGCTTCCAAGATTACAGATACAGGAAAAAGCACTCTTCAGAACACTATCAATTCCGAATTCATTGATGTGTGTGTTAAGACTATTATGCAGGGACTTAACGAAATAGCTGAAAATGATCCTTCAATTATTGAAAAGACAGTTAAGGATTTACAGAGTGTATCTGCCAATATTAATTCTTACGATACCATGATTGACATGTTTATTAAGAGTAATTCAGACCTGGCAGATAATCTTGCAAAGCTTCAGGAGGTTCTTCCACAGATTAAAGATGTTCTTACCGGAACAACTGATGTTGCTGATATTGCCAATAAATCTCTTGATAATGTCACAGATGATATTGCAAACCAGATTGATGCGCAGCTTAAAGCTATGAATGAATTAACTGACAGCGCACTTGATTCTCTTGATAAAGCTGTACAGCTTTCAATAACTGATGTCGGACAGGCTGGCGTTGAGCTTAGTAAAGCCAACAAACAGTTAAAGGAACTTATAGACCAGAATAAGGCTCTTGAAGATGCTATTGATTCCCTCAGCAAAGTAGATGGCATTGACCCGGCAGTTATCACTGCCCTAAAGTCAGCTCTAGCTTCTGTTAACGCTATGGAGAATATCGCATACAACCTTGTTCAGCAGTGTGCCGATATTCTTACTGATTCACCTGAAACACTTCAGGCAAAATACCAGTTAATCAAGTCTGTTGTTGAACAGTGCCGCACAGAGCTCCAGAAGAGCCAGACAATTATGCAGACTGTAATAAGAACTAATGTTAACCTTCTTAAGGCTTCCATTAAAAATGCCGTAAGCAGTCTGGCCGCTAATATAAGCAGTGCCGGAGACAATATTAATGGAATCTCGCAGATGCTTCTTGGAGTAAGTGATATATCAGTAAATATTAATACAACTCTAGAAAGCACAAAAACATTACTTGATTCTCTCAACAAAAGACTTGATACCATATCTGGTTCAGTAGGAGATATAAGTTCATCTTCTACATATAAATTGATAATGGATTTCATCAACTCAGACGCACAGTCAATAGCGTCATTCCTGTCAGAACCTGTACAGGTAGAAGAAATCTACGTCTATATGCAGACTAACTATGGAACAAGTGTTACACCTTTCTATACAACACTTGCTCTCTGGGTTGGAGGAATTGTTTTAGTTGCCCTTATGAAAGTAAAGGTTGACTATGAGGATGATGAATTCAAGGATGCCACAGAACACCAGAAATATATAGGCCGTGCATTACTCTTCCTTGCAATGGGACAGCTTCAGGCTCTTGTAGTTGTTCTTGGTGATTTGTACATTTTAAAAATTGACTGCACCCACCCATTCATGCTGTGGCTTGCAGCCGCTATAACAAGCTTTGTATTTACATTATTTATATATACACTTGTTCTTACATTTGGTGATTTGGGAAAAGCTATTGCTGTAGTTATGATTGTGTTACAGATTGCCGGTTCAGGCGGAACTTATCCTATAGAACTTCTTCCCGAATTCTTCCAGAATGTGTACCTTTACTTCCCATTCCCTTATGCAATCAATGCCATGAGGGAGGCAATAAGCGGATTATATCAGTGTGATTACGCTGTATTTCTTGTGAAATTATGCGCTTATGCTGTTATTTCCCTTATTCTGGGACTTGGAATCAGAAAGTCACTTCTTGAAGTACGCGAGTTCTTCGAACGCCGTATGAAAGAAACACATTTTATGTAAAGGAGAAATGAATTTATGCAAAATGATGATTTTAATATAGATGTTGTTATTGCGGAAATCACAGCATTTGCAGAAAATATGCACGCTAAGAACCAGCACAAGAAAAAGGTCTGCTTAAGATGTATGATGATAATTCCTTTAGTATTCATGGTGCTTATGTTTACCATGGATACAGCTAAGGTTGTTTATCTGCTTCTTTGGGTAATCTCACTTTTTATATTCTGTGCTTATCTTATAGTTATTGATTATATTGATGACAAGCTCGCAAGAAAGCTCAATGAGCTCAATATTGAGATTAAGGAAAAACAGGCTGATACTTCTCTTACAGACAGTATCAAAGCATTTTTAAGTGAGGTACAGTTATGAAAAATATATTTAAGATTATACGGGCTGACCTTCGCCACATAAAAACAAATGTAATTGCACTATGCGTAATTATCGGTCTTACCGTTATTCCTGCATTGTATTCGTGGTTTAATATCCTGTCAAACTGGGATCCATATGGACAGGCTTCCACAAGCAGGATTAAAGTTGCCGTTGTATCTGTTGACAAAGGTACTTCTCTTGAAGGAACGGAGCTTAATGTCGGTGACACCATAATTGATGCACTTAAAACTAATAACACTATTGGTTGGCAGTTTGTTGCTTCATCAGATGAAGCAATCGAAGGCGTATACAGCGGTGAGTATTATGCAGCCCTCGTTGTTCCAGAGAATTTTTCCAAGAATCTTATAAGCTTCTTAAGTGATTCCATGGAACATCCTCAGTTAAAATATTACTGTAACCAGAAAGCAAACGCTATTGCACCTAAGATAACAGACAAGGCTAAAACAGCAGTTCAGCAGCAGGTAAACCAGACATTTATAGATACAATTGTATCTACAATTGCCGGTACTGGCGACTCAGTTATCAAAGATGCAGATAAAGAAACCGGTTCTCTTATGGATGCAGTTATTAACAGACTTACATCCGCAAGGACTACACTTTCAACATACGATGTAATTCTTAACTCAATGCTTGCAATTACTGACCTTACATCATCAATAAGCAGCAGTTCAAACAGTGCTGCACCGCAAGTTTATACACAATTACAGTTACAGCAGAAGCAGTTAATAACCTTACAGGCACTTGTAAATGGTAATTCCGCTGAATCTTTAAATGAATTATCATCTGCTCTTTCAAACCAGATGTCCCAGATTCAAAGCATTATGAGTTCATTAACAGAGCTTTATTCTGACATGAACATGGATGTTGCAGACCTGTCTGCTGCAATTAAGCTTACATCGGGCTCACTCACTCAGACTAAAGAGCTTCTCAGTGACCTTAAGACAAAGCTTGATAATGCAATTAATACATTAAACACAATCACTGAACAGGATACATATGGTTTATTATCAGAGATGTTAAATGCAGATGCCAATACTTTGGGAGATTTTCTCTCTGCACCTGTAAATATAACAACAGAGCAGGTATATGCTGTTAAAAGCTATGGAACAAGCGCTTCACCATTCTACACAATACTTGCACTGTGGTTTGGTGGACTTATACTTGTTGCTATTATGCACACACCTGTGCATCCTGCTCCGGACATTCCAGCAGATGCAAAGAGATATGAAAAATTCTTCGGAAGGTATTTTATATTCTTTGCAGTAGGACAGCTTCAGGCACTGCTTATAACACTTGGAAATCTTCTCTACATAGGAATCCAGTGTTACCACCCATTCCTTTACTGGGTTGCATGTGCATTCTCAAGCTTCGTATTCACCTTCTTTATGTACAGCCTTACTGTTGCATTTGGAAATATCGGTGAAGCACTTGGAATTGTCCTGCTCGTTATACAGGTTGCCGGCTCAGGCGGTACATTCCCTATAGAAGTACTTCCTAACGCCTACCAGATAATATACCGATTCCTGCTCTTCCCATATTCAATGGATGCATTAAGAGAATGTATAGCAGGAA
>OHFL01000606.1_pt1 | contig 21935 bp, 19 predicted proteins | sample 1567491 | NCBI WGS metagenome assembly OHFL01 (sample SAMEA3879539, study PRJEB24766) | human gut metagenome | biome: human-associated habitat; feature: feces | place: USA | collected 1985/1987 | reverse complement strand
ACGTATCCATGGAACAGCCCAGAGCACCGAGGACTGAAGTGGTGATCAGATCCAGAATGTTCATGACCTGTTCGGCAATCCATTCCACGATTCCGTCAAGTATTCCCATAGTGGCATCTCCTTTCGTCTATCCGTTCCATTTTCCGCCTGCAAAGAACGGGGTGATGTAAGCCATGATAAAGCCAAGCCCGTTTAAGATCGCCCAGGTAATGACGATACGCTTGAGCCATGCACGTGATTCGTCCACGGTTTTTCCGCTTTTGGAAAAATTCATCATCAGAAGGGCAACCGATGCCGTTACGACTGCAGCAATGGTGGAAATGAGGATAATCTGGTTATAGACATCCTTCATGATCTCATTGGCTTTGGTCCAGATGGTAGCGGCAAAAACCGGCTGTGTGTATCCGCAGAGGACTGTGACAGCCAGAAATGCAGCATACAGGCATCTGCCATAATTGACATGCCGTTTTGTGTCCGGCGGAGCGTTTTTCAGTTTGTGTTTCACGTAAAAGTACCTCCTTTTTATAAGAGCGGCAGGAGAATTACCTCCCCTGCCTTTGCTTATGGTTTTCCTGCCTCAAGAAAGGACGCAGCCCGGTCAATGCAGGCTGCGTCCTAAATCAAAGTATGAAATTGTAAAGATCCTCCTATCTTACAGAAAAAACGCAGCTTATTTGCCGCAGGAGAGGCTTCCCATACGGCAGTGCTGCGTTTCGTTCTGCATATAATTTTGACAATATCAATTTTAACATGGGTAAATTACCGCTACAATCGCAGGACTGTGCCAGTTACAGACGATGGAGTGCCAAAAATGTGACCAACGCTAAAAGCGTTATAAATGCAATCCTTATGGATACTGTAAGCGTGATTTGCAACCAATTATACTGGATTTACATGACTAATGCTTTAAGCGTTAGTGAATACTGGAAGGAGGAGGTGTGCGTGTGAAAGGAATGGGAAAGGCAATCCGCAGGTACAGGGAAGAGGCAGGAATTACGCAGGAGAGACTGGCTGAACTGGTGGATATCAGTACCAACCATCTGGGTGCGATTGAGCGGGAAGTGAAAACACCTACGATGGAAACATTTGTAAAGCTGTTGAATGTATTAGGTGCGGAACCGAATGAAGTGCTGAAGGAAGTGATTCCTCTTACCAGAATGGAACATACTTCTGTAGTGGAAGGAAAGCTGGAAAGGCTCACACCGAAGAAGCAGGAAAGCGTGCTTCGGATGCTGGATGTGATAATTGAAGAGATGATGAAATAGAAGCTGTCTGCGAAATTGCCGCAGGCAGTTTTTTTGAAAGCTGTATATGCAATAAAACACATAAAAATATGCGATTTATGATGAAAGTGATTGCAAGATTTGATATAGTAATCCTAAAAGCATTATAAAACTAATTCTTAAAGGATGACTATAATATGAAAAAGGGATATGTGGGATTATTGGCATGTGCGTCAGGAATTCTGATCGGACTGGGAATCAGCCGGCTGGATCTGACAGGTTATCTTGAAAAAACACAGGAGCAGGAATATCACCCGGTAGAAAGAAAGGTGCCTGAATCAGTAGAAAGCAAGCTGAAAGATCCAAAACAGTGCTGGCTGTGTGGAAGCGATGAACGGAGTATGATGGATTATTTCCGGAAGTTTGACGATCTGGGAGTGATCTGTACCAATCACTGGTATGTGATGGATATGCATATCCGGAATCATGATGAGGACGGGAATCTTACCGGCCCGCAGGGAAACGGGCATATGGGTTATACCGGGACAGGAGAAGGCGGCTGCTTTTTCCATACGGAGCAGATGTCGGATTACGGGATTTCCGAAGTATCGGTGGATTACGGGGAAGATAGTATCTTCGATGTGAAAAAAGTACAGAACCATCTGTGTCAGGAATGCCTGGATAAGCTGGTGGAAAGCATGGAGGTATTCTGTGAGGAAACGCAAAAACCCAAGCCCCGTGATCTGGTACTGGTGGATTTTCAGACATTGGAGCTGTACGCCATTCAGGAGCATAATGCGGGATACTTTATCCGGGATTATTATGTGGAAATTGAGTCGGAGGAAGATGGGGTGGAAGTAAAGGCATTTTACTGCCCGAAGCTTAATAACGGGAAAAAGGATGGAGAATAAATTGAGGTTTGCATTGGTGAGGAGTATAATGTAAGTACGTGTTATGTATTGGAAAAACTTGAATTTAGCAGAAAGAAGGATTGTTATGAAATTTATCAATACTAGAAAATTCACATGGATAATTTGTATAATAGGATTTTTGCTTGCTCTTGTAAGTATATTTTTCTTACCGAGTATTATTCCAGTACATTTTGCAAATGGGATTGCGGATGATTATGGAAGAAAAATACAAATATTTTTATTTCCTATATTACAAGTGCTTATCACTTTTTTGACTGGACGAGAAAAAGTAAAATATTGCCTGACACATTCAAAAACTTTCTTAACGGACATTCAGTTTAATTGGATGATAGATGGTGTACTTTTATTGGTAATGTTTGCAGAAATATGGGTTATCTATGCTTCATTTGCATAGAAATACTTGCATAACAATTTACATTTGATTGAGCAGATAAAAATGATTTGAGGTGGTAGCAATGAAAAAGCGATTGGGAATCATAGCCGGAATTTTAGGAATTGTATTGGCAGTCATTGGCATTGTACTGAAGCAGAAAGAAAACACAGCCGTTTCTGTTATTGGTGGTGCGGATGGCCCGACTTCTATTTTCATAGCAGGGAAGTTAAATGGTGATAATTTTATTTTTATGATTGTAGTTGGAATTATTTTATTGATTTTGGCAGGAGTTATTTTTTACAAACGTAAGCATTAAGTTACAGTTTTTTAGACTGTGTATGGCGGAAGAACCGGGAAAGTGTAGATATATCATGGGGATTTTGGAAAAAAATAAAAAAAGTAAGGGTACAGCGTTTGTCTATGATGAGAATAATGATTACTATAAGATGGAAATAAACGGGATTGAATTTGTCTGTGACAGTATACATTCCGATTATGAGAAGCATGCAGTTGAACTGGCACAGGCGTATGAGAAAAGGCTGCCGGATATCGTGGATTATCTTATGCCGGATATAAAGGAGATGTTTGGAATTACAAATCCAGATGTAATAGCAAACTCACTAGGAAAGCCGAGTATAGATTTGGATAGAGGAACACTGACTTATCTGGAGCACACAATGGACAGCCTACATATTATTGAAATGGAATTTGACGGTATCTTCACGGCATTCTATAACTCCTGTATTGATGGATAGGACTTTAGTAACATAGAGCTGCAGTTGTCTACAGCTTTTATCCAGACTTCGGATGTTACAGAGAAGCAATCAGAAATGGATTGATCGATTTCTGAAGCAGTATCCGGTGAAATCCTTGAACATATGAAGGAAAAGTATGTATGTTAATTTTATTTTTATTGTAGACAAAAGATAGGACTGATATGATAAAAGAACAGGTTATTACAAATAGAGGTGGAGTATTTGATGCAGAAAATATTATTACTGGAGGATGACTTGAATCTAAATCGGGGAATTGCCCTGTTACTTTCACAGGAAGGGTATGAGGTTCGTCAGGTTTATACAATAAAGGAAGCAAAAGAAGCATTTCAAAAAGGAGATTATGCTCTTGTTATCAGCGATATTACATTGCCGGATGGTACAGGACTGGATTTTGGAAGGATGGTACGTGCAGGTGGAGATACATATCTTATCTATCTTACGGCTTTGGATCAGGAAATAGATATTGTAAATGGTTATGATACAGGGGCAGATGATTATATTACCAAACCATTTTCACTGATGGCTTTGGTGTCGAAGGTGAACGCATTGATGAGACGGCTTTCTAAGGTACAGGCACAGATTATGTCTTCCGGAGAGATTACGGTGCATATGAAAACGATGCAGGTGTATAAAGGGGATGAACCAGTTACTTTAAGTAAGAAAGAATTCTCTCTGTTGCTGTATCTCTGGGAGAATGCAGGACAGATTGTTTCAAAAGAAAGTATCCTGGAGCATGTATGGGATATAGACGGTCAATTTGTCGATGATAATACGGTTACTGTCAATATAAGCAGACTGAAGAATAAACTTGGAACAGAAGAGATAGCGAATGTGAGAGGACTGGGATATATATGGACCGGAAAGGTAAACAAAAATTAAAACGGTATTTTATCGTATATGTAATCTTTGCAGTATTTTTTACAGTAGGAATGTATCTGATAACAAAGTATGAGGAAAATGCGAAAGCAACGCAGATAGCACTGCTCCTTGCAGAACATCCTGAACTGGAAGGGGAAATAGTTGCAATCTGGGAAAAGTCAGGAACAGTAGATTTTATAAGAGACCGGGACGATCAGAAGATAGAAAGAGTCGTACAGATGCTGGAAGAAACTTATGGTTATCACTCAGGGAGTGGATCTTCAGATGTGGTTATAAGGATTATCTGGGGAATTGGATTACTAGTGGGAGTCATAGTATGTAGCCTGTTCTTGTACCTGGACCGAAGAAAAAACTGGAGCAGATACGGTGATGAGGAACAATTACAGCAATTATATGAATGTCTGCAGGAATTCAGAAAAGGAAAATTCCAAACATATCCTGAAGAAACATCAGAATCGGAACAATGGTTAAAGGTGTGGGAATCTGTAAAGGAGCTGGGGCAATATTTCGAAGATTTGAAGGAACGTCTGGAGCAGGAAGAAAATGGTACGAAGAGTCTGATTACAGATATTTCCCATCAGTTGAAGACTCCGATTGCATCACTCCGGATGAGTCATGAGCTGGTGGCAGAAAATCGGGTTACAGGAGAAGAACAGAGGGAGTTTCTGGAGCAGGAATCACAGGAACTTACCAAACTGGAACAGCTCTTGAATGAACTGGTAAATCCTTCAAGGCTGGAAACACATATGATCCAGATACATTCGCTTCATGAAAGCCTGAAGAAAACGCTAACAGAGGCTGTCAGTCAGATTTATATGAAGGCAAGAGGAAAAGATATTTCCATTCAGGTGGAGATGGATGATGATATAGTTGTGAACCATGATTCAAAATGGACGGTAGAAGCATTAACGAATATCCTTGAGAATGCAGTCAAATATTCACCGGAACATACAACGATTACAGTGAGGACGCAGGAGCTAGCAAGCAATGTGCTTATTGAAGTAGAAGATGAAGGAATGGGCATTCCTGCGGAGGAACTGCATAAGATCTATCAGAGATTTTACCGGGGAAGGAAAGCAAAGGAACAGGTAAAAGACGGAGCGGGTGTCGGTCTGTATCTTGCCAGAAAGATCATAGAAGAACAGGGGGGGACAATAGCAGCCAAAAGAAAGGCTGAGAAAGGTATGATATTTAAAGTGACACTGCCGCTCATAATAGGAGAATAGTCGGAACCCTTACAAAACTGTTATGGTTGTTGTAAGGGTTTTGTAATGCAGGAATGTTATAGTAGGGGTATGAAATGGAAAGGGGACTTGAAGATATGAGTAGTATTTTAAAAGTAGAAGATCTAGTAAAGTATTATGGAGAAGGCGAGAATCAGGTGAGAGCCGTGGATCATACAAGTTTACAGATAGAGAGAGGCAAGTTTACAGCTATCGTAGGACGTTCCGGCTCCGGAAAATCTACACTTCTGCATCTGATTGGAGGGCTTGACAGACCGGATTCCGGCAAAGTATGGATTGATGGAACCGATATCTATTCTCGAAAAGATGATAAACTGGCACAGTTTCGAAGAAAGAAGATAGGATTTATCTTTCAGGATTTTAATCTGATTCCATCGCTGAATGTGTGGGAGAATATCGTTCTTCCGCTGGGACTTGATAATCGCAAGGTAAAGCCGCGGGAAGTGGAAGATATTCTCAAAAAAATCGGACTGCAGGATAAGAAAGATGCGATGCCGTCTGCTTTGTCTGGTGGACAGAAACAGAGAACTGCGATAGCCAGGGCATTGGTGACAAGACCGGCGATAATTTTGGCGGATGAGCCGACTGGAAACCTTGATTCCCAGACTGAGCTAGAGGTTATGAGCCTATTGAAAAGCTGCGTGTCGGATTTCGGGCAGACGCTTATCATGATTACCCATGATGAAACGATTGCCCAGATGGCGGATGAAATGATTATCATTGAAGATGGCAAGGCGGTGAGAAGATAATGAAGATGACGACCAGAGTTGCATATTGCAATATGCGGCATTATAAGAGCAAAAACATACTGATTGGAATTGCCATTATCCTGACAACATTACTGCTGTTCGTAATCCCATCAATCGGAAAAGATATGGTGGAAGTGAACTTTGCGGTAATCAATAAGATTTATCCAACATGGCATGCCCTTTATCGGAACGTGGACGAGAGTACAGTTATGAAACTGGCGGCACATCATGATGTGAAAACTTACGGACTCCGCAGCGATGCGGGGTACATGAATCTGGAAGATGCGACGGTTTCCATGATGTATATGGACAGAACAGGGATGGAACTTTATAAAGTGAAGCTGAAAGAGGGGCAACTTCCGCAGAAAGAAAATGATATTGTGGTTTCAAAAGGAATACTGGAAGCATTAGGACAGAATGGGAAAATCGGTGACACTATCACAGTACCTTATCAGATTCTGAAAGATGACGGACTGGATTATACGAAGGAGAAAGACTTTCGAATCTGTGGTTTTTTAGCAGATAATGAGAGCAGCAAAGAACAAAAACAATATACATCATTGGTTTCAGAGGCCTTTCTGAAAGCGGAGATACCGGTAGAACAGGTGAAATATCGGTTTTTACTTCAGGTGAATGGACAGAAAGGAAATACGACTGCAGATTATACAGAGACGATACAGAATATTGCCAGACAGTTCGGGATTTCCGAGGATGACATGAATATTAATAAAGAGTATCTTGCAGCAAATTATGTGGATCCGGCTACAATTCCGGTGATTGTAGGAATCATGCTTATTGTTGTATTGGCGGGCATTATCACAATTTATAGTGTTTATTATGTATCTATGAACCAGAGGGTTCGGGAATTTGGAAAGTTAAAGGCAATCGGGGCTACGAAACGGCAGCTTAGACAAATCGTACTAAGAGAGGGAATGGGAGTGGCGTTGTTTGCCATTCCGATAGGACTTTTGATCGGAACAGTTGCTGTGAAAGTTGTACTTCTCCAGTTTGTAGAACATGCAAAGGATTCAAACGTACTTATAACAGAGGCATACAAGGTTGTAGCTAAAGGAGAAGTCCAACTTTATTATTGGTGGATTTATCTGTTGGCAATTGCAGTGACTCTGTGTACAGTGTATCTGTCACTGATGAAGCCTATGCGTATGGCGGCGAAGGTATCAGAAATAGAAGCTATGCGTTACCAGGGAGGCAGTAAGCGACAGAAAAGCAGCAGGAAGGGATATCAATTTCTGAATATCGGACGACTGACCAAGAGAAATCTTGCAGAGAATAAAAAGAAGAGTACTATCACGATTGTATCTATGGCCGTTACCGGAATATTTGTCATGATGGTAGCAACGGTGCTGTCTTGTGCAAATCCGATGGAAAGTGCAAAGAGTTCGATTGTGGGGCAATATGAGATTTCTCCAATTGTGGAATCCGGGAATAAAGAGCATCCTGAATATGAATGGGCGGAGGTTCAAAAGAATAATCCATTAAATGAAGGACTAAAGCAGCAGATAGAGGAGCTTGACGGTGTTGAGCGGGTAGATGTGTTTACCGCGTTGAAGGTATCAGGAGGACCTTTTGAAGAAAAAATTGGAACCGAATTTATCAATGGAGTGCCGGAAGAATACGCAGAAGAGCTGAAAAAAGGAATCACTGAAGGCAATGTCACATACGAGGAATTGAAATCCGGGGATAAAGTGATTCTGGACCGCGCGCTACTTCACTGGTATCCAGATATTAAAGTGGGAGATAAGCTGAAACTCAATATTCATGATGGAGATAATACCTTTCAAAAAGAGATTGAAGTGGCAGCAATTGGTGAATATGGAACAGGTCTGACAAACTATAACTGTCTTATCATGGCAAAAGAAGGGGCAGAGAAACTTACCATAAATAATTCTTCCAGCTATTTTCAGGTGATTGCAGATAAGGATTATGATGAGGCACTGGAAGCATCTCTACAGGCTATTGTGGATGGATCAGGCAGACTGCAGATGCGTACCTGGAAGAATGAGTACGATACATGGGAAAATGCCATACAGATGACTAGAGGTGCATGTTATGCATTTATCATCATTCTGGCAGCAATCAGCATTATGAACTTGATTAACACAATGATCAATAGTGTCCATGTGCGAAAAAAGGAGCTTGGCATGATGCAGGCAATCGGAATGTCGGACCGTCAGTTGATGAAGATGCTCCAGTTGGAAGGTATATTCTATACAGTAGGCACTCTTATTATCAGTATCGGAGTGGGAAGTCTTGCAGGATATCCGTTGTTTTTATATGCAAAGCGTACAGGAATGTTTGATATCAGCACATACCATTATCCGGTAACAGCAGCTATTATTATAATTTTAACATTGTTTGTGATACAGATGTTATTGGCAATATTCATTGCAAAGTCAGTAAGGAAAGATTCATTGATAGAGAGAATTCGTTTCAGTGAGTAAGAATATAAATTTCTGATGTTTAATGCAGATACTAATCAATGTCATAATAAAAAGGGGGACTTGATTTCTCAAATCCCCCAGTGTATAATGAACTCAAGAAAGGTATTCAGATGCAAAATCTGATGCCCTCAGTTAAATTTTATATTCTATGTATAAGTCATAGCATCCAAAACTTTCCTAGGGTCGTGGATGCTATTTCTTATTATGTCGATCTATATAAGTCAAAGCCGCAAAAATTACCAATAGTAAAGTCAATACTTCCATTGTATTCATGGGCATCACCCTCCTTGGATACTAGAGGGCAAAATCGAAATGCATCCGTCTTTCCGGTTCAGTAATACCGAATCAGTATAACACGTTACCGTTTTCAGTACAATAAGGTAATGGTCTGAAAAATACTTTATTCTGTCACCTTATGTAGCTGTATCGTGAGTATTTGCTGGACTAATTGGTGCTGTATATGAAAAAAAGCTATTTAAAAATAAGGTGGAAGCCTTATATGGTCTGCTTGATGATGCGGGTGATGATGCCGAGGGCAACATTACGCTCTTCATCAATATGCGTCACCACAAAGGATACCTGATCCTTTTTCCCGACTGTCCGGCTGTCATAGCAGGAGTGGGCAATGGCATTGACACCGATGGAGAGCCGGACAAAGACGGTGCCTTTATGGATGTCTTCCACAGTTCCGGCGTATTTTCCCTGAATCTTACATTTTTTCATGTTTTCCTTGCTGGTGTTGCCTTCCACACTTTTGACATCTGCGTGGACAATGACCTGCTCCGGTGAGTCTGCCCGCACATCCAGGATGCGTACCAGGATGTGATCGCCTACCTGGAAGCGTTCTCTGGCATCACCCATCCAGTCGAAGGACAGGTCTCTGGCAAGAATGGAGGTTTCCACACCGAAAATTTCTGCCCGGACTACCTTTTCCGCAACAGCAATGACTCTTGCCTGCACGATACGGTCTTCATAAACTTTCGGCATTCCGGAAGCATCTTTATCCAGATAGAAGATCTGGCGTTTCTTCAGCATCGCTTCTTTCCGGCTGGCGACAATGCTGCGTGTCTTCGGATCTAATCCCTTAATCAGAAAATCAATCTCACATCCAAGCATATTGTTGAGGATTTTGTTCTGCCGCAGAGCAAGCTCCCCATAATCGTGTGCTTCATCCTGCATGAGATGGATCATCATCTCAGTTACTGGGATGACAGTACGGAAATCCTTGTAGTAAACCACGGCAATGAGGCTGCCGTTTTCTGTTTTCTCGATACCGCCAAGCATTCCGGTTAAGATCCGGCGGGTACGGTAGGCATTCTGGATCTCATGCCAGGTAAGGTCTGAAATGGACTGGGCTGTTTCCAGCTTCGCATCGGAATCCAGAGTTAAAATAGGTGTGTTGGTTGTTTCGTTTGGCATCATAGTGTCTCCTTTCAAATTATGACATGATAGAATCTTTATCTAAAGGAACCATGTCTGTGTGATCCGAATAGTTATCTGCTGAGAAGTCATCCGGGAAATCGTGATAGCCAGGTTCCTGATAAACGCTTTGCTGGTCAAAGTGCGGTTCAGCTTTTTTCTTTTTCTGCTTTCCATAAGAAGCGTTTTTTTTCGGGTGGGAAGCAGGAATAGTTGGAGTGTACGTATATTCTTCACTACATGCTCCTTTTCTCCATTCCGGAATATGTTCGGAAGCCTTCCGGGGAATGAGTTTTTGGGCATCCGGGTGCAGGGTGTAATCGTATTTTTCTACCTGCAGTACCTTCTGACCACGCAGGATAATCAGTGCAGTATCCAGCGGGAGCCGCAGGATCTCATCCGGAGTTAAGAGCTTTCGTTTCCCGATGGATCTGGTCTGGCGGTATTCCGGTGTATAATCGGATACCCTCCAGCTATTTAATTGTTTGGCTTCGCTGCTGACACCAACGGTCACATCACCGGAGCGGTTAGAGATAAATGTAGCAGTTACCTCATCCGTACAGCCTAAAAATAGCTGAGTGTCGCAGTTCCCGATGATTTCCTGCCATTGGTTTAAGGGATACCGGTTCTGCATCTGAGGCAGGTTTTGGAAAATGCAGGAAATACTGAGGTTTCGACTTCGGATCACGGAAATCTTTTTGTTGAGCGATAGGATTGCTCCCGTATTCGCCAGCTCATCAGCCAGGATATGTACCGGAACCGGCAGTTTTCCATCTTCCCCATAGGTGTCTGCATAACGGACCAGTTTGATAAATACGAAGGTCATAAACAGGGAAGAAAGAAAATCAAAAGTGCTGTCTTGATCCGAAGTGATGCAGAAGTATGCACATTTTTCTTTTCCCGGCAGCGTCAGGTTGATCTCATCATAGGAAGTGATCTGGCGGATCAGCTTGTTCTGGAATACCTGAAGTCTGGAACCGAGTCCGATGATGACGCCGGAACGTACCGTGTCACTTGCCTGCTTATAGATGCAGTAGGGGACTTTTGCCGGATGGGAGACCGGAAGCAGGTCAAAGAGGCTGTTCAGTTCTTTTTCCGAACTCATGGTCAGGAGTTTGTATACCTGTCCGATATTCTTTGCCTCCGGTGGGAATCCCTGATCCACATAGAGAATCAGAGCTTTTAATAAGTTCATCTCGGCATTGTCCCAGAAGTGATCGCCTTTGGCAGAACCGGTATTCTGGATGATGACATCAGCAAATACCTGTGCCATGGTTTCCTGTCCGCCAATTTCACCCAGACAATTCCAACTATCCGAGTTTTCCGGGTTTACAAGATTAAAGGATTTCACGATATATCCGGCATTCTCAAGGTAAGTGGCTGTACTTTCGTACAATTCCGATTTTGGATCGGTGATGATGAGGCTTTCCCCGCGGGCAACACACTGGAAGATCATGTTGCGTGCAAAGGCCCGGCTTTTCATGGAACCGCTGGCACCGTAAACGGCAATATTCCGGTTCATGCGGGTATCCTTCGGGAGACAAACGGCTTTTCCGTTCAGTTTTCCAAGAATGGTTCCCTTGTGTTTCTTGACATCATTCGTAAGCTCCAGTACCTGATGCATTTCCTCCAAAGTCATAAAACCGGAAGTCCCATAGGTTCCCTTTGTGGAATAATTCAGGTTCCGGCCCCGGTCTGTTATTTCCCCGTTTCGGTCAAATCCCATACGCATGAGAAGGAAGGTCAGGAGTCCAAAAGCTGCCAGACATAGAAAAATCCCATACAGATTGTACGGGAAAGCAGTCAGGGCATCCAGACAGGCGAGCGGGTGCGGGGAGGGGATCTGCGGGGCAGTTCCGTTTCCGGCAAAATTGCCGGCAGATTCCCAGGTCTGATAGTTGCGGATAAATTGAGCAACATAGCCTCCTGCATAGAGGGTGCAGAAGGTGATCGGAAGCATATAAATGAGCTTCCACCATTTACGGTTCATGTAAAAACCCCCTTTTGAATTTGCAAAGGTCAATACTGGAGAAATGGATTGTGGCAGTTAAGTATTTTTTCAGGACCGGAATCTGAAAATCGAAACAGATCAGATTCCCGGATCTGCCGTATACATTTAAGCCGGTATTGAACCGGTTGATTCGCTGCATGTCAAAATCATAAGCAAGAAGGATGGGGTTCCCGGAAGCATCCGTGGCATCATGTTCCAGTGGAATTGAATCGCTGCGGCAGCCCAGATCGGACAGCAGGAGGTTGTCCAGCTTTTCCATGATCTCAGGGTGAACCAGCAGTTTTAAAAGCACTTCCCCTTCCGGAGTATTGGGAAGGTAATGGAAATGCTCGAAGGAGGTGTCCAGCATAAACAGGCTCTTTTTGTAGCCTCCGGTACTGGTAAACAGCCGGAAAGCCATTTCCATGTCGGTTCCGGTCATGATTGCCCGGATCTGTGGATGTCCGTTGTAAGGGTAGCCTTGCAGGTAATGCTGCAGGAAGGCGTTTAAGCGGACTTCCGTTCGATATTCCCATTTCAGGACTCCGTTTCCCGTGTTATAAAGGACATAGACACATTGCGGTGCCATCAGGATGCCCATGCTGCGGGAGTTCCTAATCTTCGTGGTCTCCGGGCCCAATTCCTTAATTTCTCTGGAAGCGTAAAAAAGAGGAAGGCTTCGCATACCGATGGAACCAGCTTCGCGGTGATTACAGAAGATGTCAGGTTTTACATCCGGATAAAAGGGAATCCCGGCATGAAGGAGTGTCAGATACGTTTCGGCTTTCTGATGTAAGCGGATACGTCGGGATACTTCACTTCGGATGAGGTTCGTCTCGGTATTGCCGGTCAGATAGCACTGGAAGCGTAGCGGCGAGACAGATAACAGCATCTCTTTCGCAGCTTTTGTAAGACGGTAGCCTCTGAGAGCATCCCGGTAGTGGGTACGGATGAGGTGTTCCGCCTTCAAATCCGTAATGAGTTTTTCCGCATAGGAGGCACTTGGGATGAGTCTGTTTAGCTGGTCTGCGGGAAATTCCCCGCACATCCCTATCATTTCCAGTAAGCGGTATTTCGTAGTGTCAGGTCTTATCAAATAAGCATCACCTCAATTCAGTTCTTACCCATGCAAGCCTATACTTGGGTAAATCTCCGGTGGTTTGGAGATAAAAAAAGCAAGAAAACAAAGTTCCCTGCGGTGGTTCTTACCGATGTCGGATTTCTGCCTGAGAAGTCAGGAGATTTTCCGACATGCTTTCGTGATGATTTTTCTGGTTCTGCAGCCATTTCGGAAAGTCAGCTTTTTCCATAACCGATACCAGTGTACAGTCCTTTAAGCCAAGCTGTGTCGTGTAGTAGGAATCACAGAAAAAGCCGCTGTCATCTGTCAGAACATAAGTACAAAGTGTATCCAGAATCTGTTTAAACTCCAGATTGTCATAATCCCGGATACGTCTTTGAGGAAGTTCCCTGTCATATATTTGACTGAAACATATCACGCAGTCACGATAGAGGGGCAGGGCATTTTGTTTTACATACTCCCGAAGCATATAATTAAGCGGTTCATGGAGAAATGCAGTGTTTGTGTGGACACTTCGTTTCGGAAGCAGTCCGGGAAGCGTAATGGTGAGAATCCCCTGCTGTTCTGCAATCCGCATTCCCTGTGCATCTGCCGCTTTGGGAAGATAAGCTGCTTGATTTGGGGAGAGAGCCGGACAGACAAGGTTACGCATCTGGCAGGCAATCCGCTCCGCCCGAAGAGCAGCACTGACGCTCAGTTCCTCAAAATTTTTATCATAATTCTGGATATCAGTGACCTTCAGAGCGTAAACGGTATTCGTCAGTTTTTGCAGCTCCCCTTCCAGTTTTTCAAGCCGCTGGTAAATGGTTGGTGTATTTTGCGTCATAATAACCTACTTTCTCATGTAGTAACTGACAGCACCGGATTCATTTACAAGGCAGTAAGCGGCTACATCATCAATGGTGATTTTGGCAGCCTGGCTTTCGGATTCTAAGACAATCAGGCGTTTGGAACCATGTGATGGGATACTTTCCATCACATGATTGATCAGAGCCTCCTGTTCTTCACCGATATAGATGATTTCGTATTGTTCATCTTGCGAAAAGAAATTGAGCTTGATTGGAAATTCGCCACTGGTGTGGTATACAACACCTTTCTTAAAATCCAGCAGTACCCAGAAGCATGTAATTATAGCATAGTCAGGATTCTCAGCAGACTGCTGGCTGTCACAAAGAAGGTCATGCTCTTTATCGTAAATGATGCGCCCTTGTTTGATGAGGCTGGTAATCAATGACTTGATAGACTGCTCATGTCGGGAGAAAAGTTGTAAAACCTGGTCATACCTCAGAGTATGGTAAGTGGTAATGAACCGTAAGAGCTTGGCTCCCTCTCCTTGATAGATTTCGTTCCTTGTTTTCATGATTGACTCCCTTCTATATATAATAGGAAACTTTATACATATGGCTGTACGTACAGGATACGTTTGGTATTGTAAGTATAGTGTACGTACAAAGTACATAGAACCTGCTGTCAGCGATTGAATTTACAGGTACAAAAAAAGCACCATCTATGGGTGCTGGAAATAAGGAAAACTATAAGCAATACCTATTGTAGCATGGGTAATTTTACGCTTCAATCGCAGAAGCAGGTCATTTCTGTGCCATTTTCACTGGTTGGCATAAAAAAAGCAGGAAACCATTTTGATTCCCTGCATGGTGTATTGTTGTGCTTTTGTGTAGTTCTAATGATTACTTGTCTTTATAAAATGCTTCGAAAGCTTGTGCGAAGAATTCGGCTGTACCATTGCCGTATTTTTCATCTATCATAGGTTTGATTTTTTCATTACGGTAATATTGAGCCTGTGCAACCATCAGACCGTGTTCTTTCTTTATCTGTGAAAGTTGTTTCATAAGAAAACCGTATTCGGAAACAAGTTCTCTTACTTCAGAAGAATCTGGTGAACATACTTTTTTAGCTGCTAATTTGTATAAAAGATTGTCAAATTGTTGGTTGTAACTTTCTGCAGCCTCTTTGCTAATAGGATTGTTGGCAACAGACAGGAATTGCTCTTTTCCTCCATACCACTCAACAACTTTAGCATAGCCTTTCTGCATTTCTTCTGATGAAACTGTCTTAATATAATGCTTTTTCCATTCTTCAATGCTTCCAAACTCTTTTACAGCAAGTTCTTTCATATTGTCAGGCATATGTTCAAACATAGTTTGGAACATTTCTTCAACTTCCGTTTTACTAAAAATCGCAAAATCCATTTTATTCTCTCCTTTCAGGATATCATCAATGCTGGCAATCAGATGTTCCATACGTTCTTTCTTTGCTACCAACATTTTTCTCTGCATTTGCAAGATCTGGTTCCTTTCAAGAGCAGGATTCTCCAGAACAGCTTTGATTTCTTTCAAAGGAATGTCAAACTCACGGAAAAACAGAATCTGCTGTAATATTTCCAATGCCCTATCGTCATAAAGCCGGTATCCCGCATCACTTTTTTGTGTTGGTTTTAAAAGCCCGATTTCATCGTAATAGTGAAGCGTGCGAACGCTGATACCTGTAAGTTCTGATATTTCTTTGACTGTCCTCATAGTTGCTGACCTCCTGTTCCTGATAAGATAACTGTACGCTATGACGTTCCGTGAGAGTCAATATATATTTTGCATTTTTTAGTATAACATTTTTATGATATTACGAAAAGCCGAGGAGATAGGCGATATGTATTACTCTGGAAAGAACTTGTTGAGCGTATCCAATGTCTCTTTTGCAGTAAATCCCCAAAGGATGGTACTGAGTGCTTCAATCGCAGCCCTGCGTTTCCGGTAATAGGTGCGGTAGGAAATATTGGTGATGTGGTGAGCCAGCTTATCCAATATCTCATCTGTATTTTTCATTTCCTGTGGAGAGAGAAAAGCGTAGTAGAGAATCCAGTAATACTGTTCCCCATGCTTGTGATTGTTCCGGAGGAGATCGATGGATGATTCCAAAAGCTTCAGCATCTGGTTGCTTCTGGCAATACTTTTTGCCCGTTGTTCGATGTCGCTTCCGGTAAGATCAGCCCCGGCAGCATAGATGGAGTCCAGAAATTTGTCGATGTCATTGTCGTATTGGAGCTTAAACTGGTGCTCCATCTGGTGTACGACTACCTTCAGGCTGTAGGTTGCATCCCGGTATCTGCGTAAAAACTGATAGGTGTCGTGAAAACGTGGATCTTCTTCGGGTGAAGGAAATCCCTGTGTATTGCGGTTTGCCATGTCTATTCCCCCCCTTTCAGTGCAGAAGGCTCTGCCACGGCAGGCATCTTTTGGGCAGACTCATCCCCTGGACTTACGGACAACTCAAACCGATAAGCGGCATTTCCGTAGGGACAGATAATATTTAGAGTAAATGTATTAAATATATCTTTGCAGGCTGATAATGGAGATAATATATAGCGGGTTTTGGAGCAGTGGCAACATGGAATCCCTTGTGAATCCAATAGTTCTGCGACTTTTTGCACGATAAATTTCATGTGTGAATCTGGAACGCAGGAATCATTTTTTGTAACGGTGATTTGTGAGTCTGTGACAGTTTCTGAAACGCTAACAGAAGCAGAATCCTCAATAGTGATTTCTTCAGGTACATGGATTGGTAATTGCATCTTCATAGCGATCTCCTCCTTGTCAATCATAACGTCGCTGATATTAAACATCACGGACAGGTAATTGTTGAGATAAATTACGCTTCCGTGTTTTCCTGTAAATGAGATAAGTGTAATGTATTCTTTTTCCTCCAGTTTCTTCAAGAGTCGTGATACCGATGCCTTTGACAGACTCCACCTTTCACCCAGTTCATTAAAGCTGGTAAGGGGATTTCCGGTATTATCCCGGTAATAGACAATGGGACCGGAATCAGATCCCAGGACAGAGGAATCGTTGTAAACTGCATGAATCCACAGATCCAGAATAACATCCATTTCCGAGCATTTTCCAATGCCAATTAGTTCGTGAACTTTGGCAATCGGGAAAAAGAAAAACCCTGTATCTTTTTTACAGGGATAGTTGTATTCCAATACGGTATTGTCTTTGGACCAGTCTGATATTTTGAATTTGACCAGGCGGTTTTTGCCGAGAAGAGAGTAGGTAATGTAATTCTGCTCTTCAAAAAATCGAAGGATGGACAACGCTTGATGTTGGAAACGGCAGCGAAACCATTCCTGAAGATCTGTGACTGTGCAGATCCACTCTCCTGGACCAATGGTATAGGTAATGTGTTCCATCCGGCGGTAGGATGTGCGGTAATTTGCATAGGAGCATAATACCAGATAATAAAAAAGAAAAGAGCCCCCGGTAGTTCGGATGCTCTTGGTAGTGATTAAAGTTTGTATGAAGTCACGGTAAATGCGACAGCGTGGAAATTCCACGATTTGTTTGAGTTCTAATTTGTAATTCATGGTGATCTTCCTTTCAAAGTATATTTAATTGTAATCGGACTTTTCATAGTGTTGGTATCAAGAAGAAGCCGATGGAAGTATAGCAAGTAGTCGTGTCACTCATTGCATTTTTATTGCATTTTTAAAATTTAGATTATGTGGCTATGTTGCTCTTAACTGGTTAAAAAGCCTTTAAAATCGTCTATATGCGTTAATACTCCGTACTGTCTGTCTGGAGTTTGAATAAGCTACGAGAAGTGTAAATAGAAAAGAAAGATATCCGATGCAAGCTTGCTTGCAAGAGGTTATCTTTCTTTTTCTATTTATTCGGCGACAGCCGAACATGAGGATGAAGCGCAGCGGAATCCGAATAAACACGGCGAGTTATAAAGGGAAAAATTTAGTTTTGGAAACACAAGCTAACATAATAATGTTAAGTGAAAATGATATGAATTACAATAATTTTTAAGAAGACTTTATTGTTTTTCTTGAAGAATCTGTTGCCAGTAAAAAGTTAATACTTCAAAAACCTATTAATTACTAATAAATCATATTTAAACGGTAAATATTTGTTGAGGGAAACAGCTGTTCGTGTTATAATTTATTTGATATTTATACATTTTAGAATCGGAGGAAAAGTATGTCTGAGACTACTGAAAAATGGTCAAATTTAGAAGAAACAGCAGAGTATCTTGGGGTAACAAAAGATACCATAAGAAATTGGATAAAAAAAACGGATATACCGGCTCATAAGATAGGTAGACTTTGGAAATTTAAATTTTCTGAAGTTGATGAATGGGTAAAAAGCGGAAAGAGTGCATTGTAGATATGAGAAAATTAGTAGTTGATTATGGGGTTGTATATACTCCTGAAGAATTAGCAAAATTCTTGGTTCAAATAGTTGATGAAATATGTAAAACTCAAAATATTAAGGTAAATAGAGTACTTGATCCGGCATGTGGTGAGGGACAATTACTCTCTGAATATAGGAAGTTGAATAAAAATGTTGATTTGGTTGGAATAGATGTGGATTGCAAGGTAATAGAACAAAATAAAAATAATGCAGCATCAAATATGATATATATAAATAATGATGCAATATGTCCAGCAGGAGTAAGACATGAAACTGCAAAATATTGGAAAAAAAAAATAGGTTCTATTTCTTTAATATTAGCAAATCCGCCATGGAGTGGTAAAAAAGTATATGATAACGAAGTGTTAAAAAGACATGGATTTGAAATGACAGATGGGCAGTATGATAGTTATATTTTGTTTTTAGAACTAACAATTAAGATGTTAGATGAAAATGGAGTCATGGGATTTATAATACCAGACTCGTTATTTGCTACACAGAACTTTAAAATCAGAAAAATATTGTGTGATTATATGCACATAAATGTGATAGCAAGATTAGGAGAAAAAATATTTCCTGACGTTAATAGGGCAACAACAATTATAGTGTGTACAAAAAGAAAACAGAATTTAGAAAAAACTAGATGTTTTAGGCTAAACACGGAAGATAGGAAAAGATATCTGAATAAAACGGCTGATTTATATGATTTGTATAAAGAAAAGTCTCATTACGTGTATCAAAAGAGATTTTTAGAAAATAAGAATTATGTTTTTGATATTGATATAACAGAAATGGAAGAAACAATAGTTGAAAAGATATCATCTAAGGGAATGAACATGGATGGTACATTTGTTTTCAGTCGTGGAGTTGAAATATCTAAATCAGGTATAGGTGTTAAGTGCGATTATTGTAATATGTTTCAGGGAATTAATAAAAGTCATATGACTATAGGAGAGAAGAAGTGTATTTATTGTGGTAAAAATATACTAATAGATTCTAATAAAGTGAAAAAAGTAATATCAAATACAAGTAAAAAGAATTATGTAAAAATATATGTAGGTGAAAATATTCAAAGGTATTACTTAGATGGTTTTAAATATATTGAAAAAGATGTTCCTGGTATAAAGTATAAAGAGGATAGTGTATATTATGGTGGAAAAATTATGATTAGAAAAACAGGTTTAGGGATAAAAGCCTGCATTGATTACGATGGTATATATACAAGTCAGACTGTTTATATCTTGAAGCTAAATGACAAATGTTTGTGTGAACCATTAGAATATTATTTAGCACTAATTAATTCAAGAGTGATTTATTATTATTATATTAAAAAATATGGTGAAAATGAATGGAAATCACATCCGTATCTAACAAAGAATATTATATACTCACTTCCTATAAAAAAATATGAAAACAATGAATTGTGTAATGAAATTACCACATTATCAAAGTTATTAATAAAGGAATATAATCATGAAAGGGATATGGAATTAGAAAAATTAATTTGCAAATTGTATACTATTTCTGATGAAGAAGAGAGTATGATTTATAGTACTATGAATAATCTTCCGGATCTTGGCGCTGTTAATATGATGAAGGTGGAAAATGGATGTATAGATATATAGGAAACAAGACAAAATTATTGCCGTACATTACTGATAAAATTCAAAAAATTGTACCTAATGGAGCAACAATATGTGATTTAATGGCAGGGACAGGTGTTGTATCATATGCTCTTAGTGATATAGGGTATAGAATGATTTCATCAGATATAATGACATATTCAAAGTGCCATTTAACAGCTAATTTGTTAATACACAGATCACCAACATATAATAAAACTGAAATTGATGGTTATGAAAAAGTTATTGATTTTTTAAATAGTATAGAGCCATTAGAGGGATACTTTTATAAAGAATTTTCGCCAGATGGAGAACCTGTGAATGGTTGTGAACCAAGAAAATACTTTAGTTCAGATAATGCAAAGAAAATAGATGCAATAAGAAATCAAATTAATATATGGACTAATAACCGGCAAATCAATGAACAAGAGGAGATGTTATTAAAACATAATCTAATTATGGCAGTAAATGATGTTGCGAATATATCTGGTACCTATGGATATTTCTTGTCAGATTTGAAAAAAAATGCTAGAAATCCAATAAAACTAGAACCAACAATTTTTGATAACAAACATGTAATGGATCATAGAGTTATTCAAGGGTTTGCTGAAGAAATTGCATCGAATATTACGGCAGATTTATGCTACATAGATCCTCCATATATGAAAAGACAGTATGCGGCAAATTATCACATATTAGAAACGATAGCAAGGGGGGATTTTCCAGAAGCTGTTGGAAAAAGCGGATTAAGAAATTGGTGGGATCAACACTCAAAATTATGTACCAAAACCAAAGGATTAGATTCGCTGAGAACTATTATAGAAAATATGAAATGCGATAATTTTATTATTAGTTATAGCGAAGATGGTCTATTTACATTAGAACAGTTAACGAATCTATTTAAGGATTATGGAACAGTAGAGGTTCAGTTTATAGATTATAATAGATTTAAAAGTAATGGAAGTATGTTGCCTAAGAAACTTAAGGAATACATTATTTGTTTAAGGAGGTGACAAACTATAAATAGTCAAGAGTTTTTGAAAAATTTTGTGCAATAAAAAAGGGTAACTTTAATAGACCATCTGAAAATAACGTATTTCAGATGGAGCAGATAAATATATAGGGAAGAGATTAACGTATTTTCTGAGCGTTAAAGTCTACATCCTGCCTCTCCAATGCATAGATGACTCTAATCAGTTTTTTTGCAACGTGAGTAATAGCTACCCGGTGTTTTTTGCCTTCTGCCCGTTTCTTTGCGTAATAGGTTGCAAAGGTTAAGTCAAAACGGATTAAAGGAAGGCAAGCATTAAGAAGAACGTAACGCAGTTGAGAAGAACCATGTTTTACCATTCGGCCACCATGAGACTCAGTGCCGGAGTCATTTATTCCTGGTTCAATTCCAGCAAACGCAAGCATCTGACTTGGGTTTGAAAAGTTTGATATGTCGCCATATTCTGCATAAATAACAGCTGCTGAAATAGGACCGATACCAGGGATGGACATATAGTGAGGATGTACTTCTTCAATAAGTCTAGTAATCTCGGCTTCAAGATTTTTTATTTCCTTGCAGAGAGAGTTGTATAGGGTCAGTAAACTGTTTAATTCAATGTCAAAGATAGAATTATTGACACCAACTGTGTTAGCAGCTAATTCTTTCAAATGAAGGAACTGTTGTATAGAAAATTTACCTCTTGAAATACAACGTAGTTTGTCATAAGATGCAGAATTCATATGAGCCATTTTTTCAGCAGAACCATAGTTCTCAAGGAGATAGATAGCAGTTTTGGAAAGCCGTTCATTGAAAAAAGGTTTAAATTCCGGAAAGGTATGATCTAAAACATTTGTTATCTTCACAAGATAAAAAGAACGTTGACGAATTAATCTATCTCGCAAACGTGTTAGTGACTTCAAGGAATAAGCGTGGTAAAATCCTTTTGAATGGGGTTTGTACTCAACAGTCATTAACCACCGAGCT
>OHFL01000591.1_pt1 | contig 22703 bp, 19 predicted proteins | sample 1567491 | NCBI WGS metagenome assembly OHFL01 (sample SAMEA3879539, study PRJEB24766) | human gut metagenome | biome: human-associated habitat; feature: feces | place: USA | collected 1985/1987 | reverse complement strand
TTGGGATTAGGAGGCAAACTGCTGGGGCCAGTCAACTATTATGCCCATGTCAATTATGCCGACCAGGAAGGATGGCGTGATAATGGAAACAGCCGTTTCTCCGGTTACCTGGCATTGAACGCCCGTCTCAGCGAGCAGGACATAATTGATGTTCGGGCTGGTTTCAACAGAGACTTCTATGGAACGGAAATCGGATTACCCGACATCATGGCTCAGGATGTTTACAACACTTCCGACAATCAACTGTACCTGCACAAGAACGACATGCTGCCGGGCCTGAATCGGGAAGCTCGTTATAACAACGAATCCGACTTCATGAGAAACGATGGCTGGAATATCTCCGGACAATATACGCACCGATTCTCTGAAAGGATGAAGTTGGTTGACCGCCTCTCCTTTTCCAGTGATGATATCAACTACTTCGGTACGGAGAGTCTCGACTATTTGGAAAGTGATGAGCCCATCTATGACCATTACTACTGGAAGACGCCGACCGAAAAGAGATATATCTGCCTCGACACGGTCTACCTCTCCTTCCCGCTCCGTTTCTCTCATATATCCAAGACAGTCAGTAATTCGTTGGAGTTAAGCGGACATTTCCATACTGGCGAGATCAAGCATAATTACATGGGCGGATATTCGTTTGTTGCCCTCAACCGGACAAGCTATAGCGGATATAATCTGGGAGATGACGTACAAGGTCCCGGACTGTATTCCCACGTATCGGTATATGACCCGCACAGCATGGGATATATGACGAGTAAATTCTCGAAAGCGACAGTTACGCATCATTATGCCAACAGCATTTATCTGCAAGATATGATCGAGTTCAACGAACAATGGAAGGTTCTGGCTGCTCTTCGGGGAGATTTCTTCCGCTATCTGTCGGCTTCAGCTACGACTCCTTCCGGCAAACGCGAATATGAGGAACACGGCTTGTTCAATCAAATCCGAAACAAGGCATTGACCTATCGCTTCGGAGCGGTTTATCTTCCGCATCCGAATACGTCACTCTATGCCTCATTTGCCTCCTTCTTCAAACCGATCCGTACCTTCTATCAGGATAATGTGATCTATATCGACGCGAATGGGGAACGTTTTACTCCTACTCGCAACGAGGAAGTATTCAAACCGGAAAACGGATACCAGGCAGAAGTCGGACTGAAATACGACTGGGGAAATCTCTTGCATGCCAACGCCAGCCTTTTCTATATCCGGAAGATGAACAGTACTGCCACCCTGACAAATAATTATCAGGAAGAAGTGGATGGAGAGACAACGACAAAGACTGTCATCGGACAGGTGGGCGTACAGGATTCCAAAGGTTTTGACTTCGATGTAACTTTGACTCCTTTACCAACCCTTGCTTTTACGTTGGGTTACGGATTTAATGATTCCAAAATCCGGGAGATGAAAGAAGTGAAAGATCCAGAATTAGCCAATGCCATTTATGGTTCTGATCCACAAGCCACCAAAGATCAACTGAACAGTCAGGAAGGAAACTGGCAAGCCAACGTTCCTAACCAGACATTCTACGCTTACGGTAGTTATACCATCCCGAAAGGCTGGCTGAAGAACCTGGAGTTTCACCTCAGCAGCAGCTATACCGGAAAGGTTTACCGTAACACGGCCAACAGTACGTGGTTCAATCCGTATTGGATCACCGATTTCGGAATTGCTTATACCCTCAACAATCATGTTCATCTGACGGTGAATATCAATAATCTATTCGACAAGAGTTACTACAACCAGGCTTTAGGGAACCAACTCGTTCCCAGTGTGCCGCGTAATTTCCAAGTAGCTCTTTCTTATACCTTATAAGAATCAAAGAATCATCATGCAACGATTACACGCATTCATCCTGACAACGCATCGGATACTGGGCTCTCTGCTCAGTATCCTCTTTGCTATATGGTTTCTCTCCGGCTTGGTCATGATTTACCATTCTTTTCCTCGGGTAAACAAGACCGATAAATGGAGTAAAATGGAGAACCTGAAAGATTTCCGAAACTTACCAGCCTGGGAAGAAATACAGGCAAGCATTCCTGCCGCTGAGCGCATAAAACGTATCACGCTCAACGAGAACCTCGGTCAGTTGGTCTTTTACATTCAAACGGACAAAGGGAATTACGAACGAACTGCCGATTTCTCCGAACGGACCACCGTCAATGCAGCCCATATCAGGCAAACCGTATCGAAATGGAATCAATCACCCATCGAACGGATTGACACTCTTTATACACTGGAACAATGGATTCCATTTGGAGCCTTGAAGCAGCATTTTCCCATCTACAAATATTACTTTGCCGATCAAGACAAGCACCAGTTATACGTTTCCTCGAAGACTGCTGAAGTCTTGCAATATACCAACCGGGAAGAACGTTGCTGGGCATGGCTGGGAGCGATTCCTCATTGGATTTATTTCACTTCACTCCGACAAGACATCGACCGGTGGATAGCGGTAGTAGTTACTCTCTCCGGCATAGGTAGTCTCTTTTGTCTGACTGGATTATATTTAGGTATCCGTGACATCCGATTGGCCCGACGCCAACAAAGGCTTTCACCTTATAAGAAATGGTGGTACAAATGGCATCACCTGGTAGGAACCTTATTCGGTGTGTTTGTATTGACCTTCTGCTTCAGTGGCATGATGTCACTGGTTCGTGTCGAAGATTTTGGTATCCGCTCTCGTCTCGACTTCAATCCTCATCAGCTCTTGAATGAAATGAAAGTGGATTCCTATTTGTTGGATTACCGTAAAGTCATACAAGCTTGTCCTCATCCCATAAGACAATTCGAATGGAGTCAGTTCGGTTCCATTCCTCTTTACCAGACGCAGACTGATAACGGAATAATAACCTGGGATGCACGCCAAGCCGACTCGGTAAAGGTATTAAACCTCACAGCAACCGATGTCCGGCAAGTATTACAAGACATACACGGTGAGCAAAGCCAGATAGAAATCCAATGGCTGACAGAACAGGAAACGTATTACACTTCCCGAAAGAAACCGTTGCCTCTGCCTGTATGGAAAGTCCAGATCAAAGATCCGGATGCCAGTTGTTACTATATTGATCCGGTTCATGGCACATACCGGTATGTGAATCGACCTGCCCGATGGCAACATTGGATGTATCCGGCATGGCATAGTCTGCAAATTCCCGGACTCGTTACCCGTCCTTGGCTTTGGTTTCTGCTCATGTGGTTCCTGATGTTAGGAGGAACATTCGTGTCCATATCCGGTTGTTGGCTTACCATAAAGTATATCCGGAGAAAAATCAAATCCAAGTTTCATAAATAATGAACATAACATAGCAATCCATTTGAATAAACCTCGTATCTTTGTCAACTTAAAAGAGAGTTTTATTTAACTAATTTAAACAAGGAAAAAGTATGAAGAAAGTATTTCTCCCTGTAAGTCTGGCATTGCTGGCTGGTATCTCTGTCAGCTGTTCTACCACAGAATACAAGAAATATGCCGGCGACGAAGCCAAGCAAGTTGCTTCCATCCTGAGAGAAAATGGTTGTATGGAATGTCATGCAGCAAATGCCCCGCTTCCTTTTTATGGAAATTTCCCGATCATCGGCTCTGTTGTAAAAGCAGACATGACGGAAGGAGCACGCTATGTTGACTTCTCTGCCATGTTGGAAGCTTTAGAAAGCGGACAACCTGTTTCAGAAGTTGATTTAGCCAAGTTGGAACATACGGCCATGAGTGGCTCAATGCCTCCAGCTAAATTCTCACACATGCCCAATCACTGGGGAACTTCTTTGGACAATGACGAAAAAGCTGTGATCTTGTCTTGGGTAGCCAACGAACGTAAAGCCCGTTTCACCTCTCCTACGGTAGCGGATGAATTTGCCAACGAACCGTTGCAGCCATTGATGGAATCAATTCCTGTGGATTCGGCCAAGGTAGCCTTGGGTTTTGCCTTATATCATGATACACGTTTGTCGGCAGACAATACCGTTTCATGTGCAACTTGCCACGGATTAGAAACTGGTGGTGTAGATCGTAAACAATATTCAGAAGGTATCAAAGGACAGTTAGGAGGCGTTAACGCACCAACTGTTTACAATGCAGCTCTCAACTTCGCTCAATTCTGGGATGGCCGTGCGGCTGATTTGAAAGAACAGGCTGCTGGACCTCCATTGAATCCGGTTGAGATGGGACACAAGTCTTTTGATGACATCTGTGCTGTATTGGCCGAAGATAAAGAGTTTACCAAAACATTTAGCGAAGTTTATCCCGACGGTTTCAGTCAGTCTAACATTACAGAAGCTATCGCTGAATTCGAAAAGACGTTATTAACCCCGTCTCGTTTCGACCAATATTTGCGTGGAGACAAGTCTGCTCTGACTGCCGAAGAGCAGGAAGGTTATGCCTTGTTTAAAGCAAACAAATGTGCAACTTGTCACGTAGGTATGAACATCGGAGGCCAGTCTTACGATTATATGGGTATCAAGAACAGTTACTTCGATTACCGTGGTACCGGCTTGACCGACGGAGATAATGGACGTTATGCGGTAACCAAGCAGGAAAGCGATCTGCACAAGTTCAAAACACCGACGTTACGAAATGTCATGATCACTTATCCTTATATGCACGATGGTTCTATCAATAATATTGAAGATGCCGTACGTATCATGCACGAATTCCAGATTGGCACAACCATCTCGGATACTGATATGGCTAAAATCGTAGCATTCTTAGGTTCATTAACCGGTGAATATAACGGAAAGACGTTGCAATAAGCAATTCATATATAAACAAAGAAGGAGAACTTGGCTGGGTTCTCCTTTTTTGTTTTACAAATCTTTGGTTTCTGTCCCTACACATTTCCTCCAATAAGAAGAACAAACAGTGTAAATAGAACCTTTTTCTTAATCTATTTTTCGTTTTTCTGCTTCAAAAACACTTTAATACATAAAATCAAGCCTGCGTTGTTTGCTGAATTCAGCCTATTATTTAAAGTCATTTATTTCCAGATCTTTATCCCATTTACAAGGCTGTTTATACACACTGGATACTAACTTTATGTAATCGTCCATGGGAGGAAGATCAACACTCTTTCTTAAACTATCTATTTGGGTCGGATTCTGAATAGGCCAAACATATAGGATTGTTTTCCCATCCTTTTGTCTAGTAATAGTTTGTGTACCATATATCTGTTTTTCATTTGACTTCATTAAAACTCTATCTAGTAATGTTGCATAACCACCTTTTTCAATAGTTCCTTTTTGAGATTGTTCTTTTACTAACGGTAAATATTTTTTCTGGCTTTCCAAATTAGAGTGATCTATAACGATAAATATTCCCCGATTAGCCATGTCGGATAAATTGTTTGGCCAGCCAATGGAATCTAAAATACCAAAAACGATTTTCTGGTTATTGGTGTCGATAGAATCTATCTTTTGTTGAAGATTTATACGTTCATGTACTCCGACCTGAAACATTTTATATGCTTCTTTTCTGATACTTTGGTCGTCTTTATATACTTGGCATAATAAAGTATCAAGTTCTGAATACTTTTTAGGCACATCAATCACAGAAAAAGCATCTGATTGTGATTGCAAACCTTGAGTTCCTACCAACAGAATCATACAAACGAGGAAAAATACTTTTGTTTTCATAAGCGTGAGATTATAGGTATTAAAAACTCTATCAATTCTTTTTATTCCCGTATTTTTATCCTTTTCTCGTTACATTTCATATTTTTGACAGATGTCGAAAAGCTTTACTACATTTGTCAAAAAGCTTTAGCACATATATGGAAAAGCTTTACGACCGCTGTCAAAAAATTAAAAAGTAATAATATTTAATCCTATCCTATTAGATACAAACTTTTCATTCAAAACACTCAACATTCAGCTAAATCGATTGATATCTAATAATCACAAAGTTCCTAAATAAATCCAAAAACCCAATACTTATTTTCCTGTTTTTATTCTTCTACAACCCATTTCTCAATACCTCTGACATCTTTACTGAAATTCACACCAACCTTATATATTTTGCGGGAATCCGAAACAAACGGAGCTGTGTACTGCTTTTCATGGATCTGCCTCATCGCTTCATCTGCAGAGCCATCCAATTTAAATTCCATCACATAAATGTATTTGTCAGTCTTCACCACTAAGTCTATCCGACCATGGGATGTATGATATTCAGCCTGTGTATAGAAACCTAAAAGTTTAAATACAATGAAAAGAACATTCTGATAATGTAATTCCAAATCCCGTGTCAGCTCATAAGGCGTATCGGCAAAGAAACTCTGTAACCGGCGCATGAAAGAATCGATATCACCCTTACGCACATCCTTGACAAAGCTTACGATCTCAAAAGAAGGATTCCCTGTTTCCAAATGTGCATAATTCGGTAAAAGATAACGGGTAAAACCCTCTTCAACTTCCTTATTCGGGAAACCTAATGAATACACATCGAATTCCTTGTCGTATCCCTTTATCGTGAGATAGCCACTCTGATACAAAATAGGAACCGGATTCGTATTCATCGAATCTATTCCTCCTAAACAGTCGGCACTGGCCAATTCTTCAGTCAGACGATGCAAATTATATTTACTACGTTTCAACAATTCTACCAGAAAAGTCGGCGTACCGGTTTCGAACCAATAGCTACCGAATCTCATTTTGGCAAACGTATTCAATAAACTGAACGGATTGTAAATATCATCGCTATTCCCTGCAAAATGATAACCATCGTAAAGTTTCTTCAACGTTGATTTCGCTTCTTCCGATGTCATTCCGTTATTTTCCCCCAACGCTATAATATCTTCTTGGAAATTCAGGTAAAGTTCTTCTTCTGTTATTCCACAAAGATTAGTAAAACGGTCATCAATAGATATATCCATCAGATTATTCAAGTCGCTGAATACACTCACCTTGCTGAATTTTGTCACTCCGGTAAGCAAAGCAAACTTGATATATTGGTCACAACTTTTCAATGTTCCATAAAAAGCTTTCAACGTGTTCCGATAATCAGTCAGCAAGGCTTCATCGCCTAAGGCTTGAAGCATCGGTTTGTCATATTCATCAATCAGAATGACAACATGATGTCCCGTCTTTTCTGACGCACGCTGTATGATTCCCTGAAAACGCAATGACAAACTGGTTTCACTGTCTCTTTTCCCATAGATTTCTTCCCATCTGCACAAAACATTATGAAGAATTCCATCGAGTTTATCCGGACTGTCATATTTCTCGTTGTTTAAATCAAGATGTAAAACGGGATATACAGTCCAATCCTTCTCCAATGTTTCCATGGCCAAACCGTTGAAAAGTTCTTTCTTACCTTGGAAATAAGCCTCTAAGGTAGAGATAAGAAGACTCTTTCCGAATCGTCGCGGACGGCTCAGAAAATAATATTTGCCACTATACACAAGTCGATGAATCAATGCCGTCTTATCTACATAGCAATAATTACCCTTGCGTATTTCTTCAAAATTCTGTATGCCTACCGGATAGATTCTATTCATAATATTCCCATTTTATCTATTGCAGTCCATCTTGTACATGGCCTTTACAAACATACTGATTTTTTGTTTCTCGTCCAAAATTATACATCCGAATAGGAATTATTACGAAGGTAAGTTCTACAAAAAAAGGTGAGCCAACTCACTGACTCACCTTTCCCTTTATCCTTCATGCTGATTCATTTACTCAAAAACATCCATCGGACGACCAATCCATACTTGAGGTTGCTGGATGGCAAAGATAGAAGCGATAGTCGATGCGATATCAAACTGCATCATACTGTCTTCCAGTTTATAGCCTTTCTTGATATGCTGACCACAAATAATAAAAGGCGTTTCCATTTCCTGCATGGTACGTCCGCCGTGTCCCTTTTCGATTCCTCCATGGTCGGCGGTTACGATGATAATACTTTCATCCCAAATACCAGCTTCTTTAACCGCCTGTACGATTTCTCCTACATAGCCATCAATCTCTTCCAGCTTATCGTAATAGGCCGGCGTATCATGACCCGCAGCATGCCCGACATGGTCTAAGGCATCGAACACGATATTGACCAATGCCGGTTTCTTATCCCGAATATATTCAACAGCACAACGGGCCGTAGCCGTAGAATCTTTGTTCACTTCCGCTACATGACGGTCATAATTGACTGACAATGTATCCACCAGATAGCGGATTCCATCCCATTCGTAAATATTTCCGATCTCTGCTTCGGGAGCAACGGCTCTCAACTCAGAGAAGATGGTCGGGAAAATTCCGTTCTTATTTACTACCCGCGAAGGCAGATCCGGTACTTGCGAACCCCATTCACAATATCCGTGTAATTCCGGTCCGGCTCCCATATACATCGAAGCCCAGTTGACAGCACTCGACGAAGGCAATACCGAACGTTTCTGCAAGGTATAAGCACCACTGTCCATTAAGAAACGGATGTTAGGTATTTGCGCTTTCTCAACACTATACGAACCCCATCCATCAATACCGATCAAAACCACATGCTTGGCTTTCCATTGCGGGGCTTTTTCAGCGACAGGTTGTGAAGTACAGCTCATAAAACCGAACAAACAACCTATCCACAACAAAAACAATACTTTTCTCATTCTGACTATACGTTTGTGTTTCTACAATATCCTTTTACTCTTGCCAATCAAATAACCTGCTTAAAGGCTTTTCCCAATGAATCAATCAGATCTCCGGCTATCATTCCACGTTCACTCCATTGAGCTGCGGCCAAATCACCGGCTGTCCCATGTAAGAAAACACCTGCTACCGCTGCCGTTTCCGGTTCATACCCTTGAGCCAGCAAACCTAAGATAATGCCAGTCAAGACATCACCACTGCCGGCTGTTGCCATTCCCGGATTACCGCAGACACTGTAATACACATTTCCTTCGGAAGTACAAATCGCCGTGTAAGCATCTTTCAAGACAACGCACAACCGATGTTCCTCAGCAAACTCACGAGCCTTCTGCAACCGCTCGTAAGCAGAATTGCTGGCTCCAGCCAAACGGTCAAATTCTTTCGGATGCGGAGTCAGAATACTGCGAGTCGGTATCTTATTCAGAATATCCTTATTCGAAGCGATCAGGTTCAAGGCATCGGCATCCAACACAACCGGTTTGATGACAGCCGACATCAGTTCGTCCAAAGCCACGGCTGTTTCGATTTGCTGTCCTAAACCCGGTCCTACTCCCAATGTTGTATAAGGTGTAATATCCGGAGCCACCGTAAAGAAATCCGTATGCGCATCCAGATCAACCATCGCTTCCGGCAGAGCCGTTTGCATCATCAATTCTCCGCATTTGGGCAAATGAACCGTCAGCATCCCCACACCACTGCGCAAGCAAGCACGGGCAGACAACTGGGCTGCACCTAATTTACCGCGACTTCCAGCTACCAACAAGGCATGACCGTATGTCCCTTTATGCGTAAATCGTTTACGAGGCTGGAATACACAAGCAATATCTTCTTCCGTCACCAAATAATAATTCGTCTGCGTATCTGCAACAGCTTGTGGATGCATATTGATATTCAACACCTTCCATTCACCTACATACACTTCATTCTCGGGCATCAGAAACGAGAGTTTCGGGAAATTGAAAGTAAATGTCTTATTAGCGCGGATGATACAGTCCTTGTCATTCTCCCGATTGTCTTCGCCAAACAAACCTGAAGGAATATCGATCGAAACAATTTCAGCCGGTGTGCTATTGATATACTTCACCAATCCGGCAAAGCCACCACTCAACGGACGATTCAGTCCCGAACCAAACAGACCGTCGATCACCACATCCCGAGATGACAGATAAGGCGGAATGAAATTATCCCGTATCTCTGTAAATTCCACCTGGTCAATATTCAATAAACGACGTTTGTTCTCTGCACACTCCGGACTCAGATAACCCGTCGGGTTAAACAGATATACAATGACCTTATACGATTCGTCCAATAACTGCCGGGCAATACCCAATGCATCAGCCCCATTATTTCCCTGGCCGGCAAAAACGACAATCCGATGCATCTTCGAGTAATGGTTTCTAAACTCATTCACAAACGCTGTAACTGCCTCTTCCACCAGATCGATCGGAGCAATCGGCATATTCAGAATCGTGTATTTATCAATATCTTTAACTTTTTCCGTTGCAAATATTTTTATCATAGCTTTCCAGTATTCTTCGTCTTTAAATTATTTCCGACAAATGTAAGGATTTGTTTTCATATTTTCTTTGTTTAGTCCAACATTCTATTTTCACAGATCCAGTCTTCAAAAAGTTTCCCGAACAACTTGCATGCAAATGTAGCAGCACGTTCTTCATACACCACACAGAAAGGTCGAATAACAACAGATAAAGTCAGATAAAACTATTTATTGCTATACCCAATCAAGTAACTAAGAAACTTTGTCATTGTGGAATATGCTGAGAGAATTAGAGAAACGTTCAATCCACGTTTACCAACTCTTTTTCCTAAACTTTTTCCAAGGCAGTTACATATATTACTATAAACCAATAATTTACATAACACTAAAATTTTCTAAAATCATTTACATTATTTTAAAGCCACAGAAGCAGCCACATTTCAACCAAATAAAAAACTAAGCGTCAAGCCCTTATAAGCAGAATCCAGCCACACTCATGCCACAAAACCAACCACCTTATATATTAGAAAGAAAGAATAAAGAAATAAAGATAGAAAGGGTTGCTTTCAAAAATCAAAAAATACGGCAACATTCCATCCCGTTATCCTCTCAATCGGTTGTCACGAGAATCCCAATGAATTCTCTCGAATATCCTTTTTGATTCTCGTTGGTTTTCCTCTAAGCCCATAAGAACACCCTCCACAGAATAACTGACTTTATCTGTGATTAACCGACCCTAATTGACCTTAACCGTCTGCCGCCCCAAACCTGCCAACTATCTTTGCCTGCGGGTTTTCGGAATAGACTTTTATTTATCAATAACTAATCAGACTGATTTATGGAAAATTGTAATAACACAAAACATAGCCGGATCATTATTCTCGTCAACAAACTCAATACATCCGGACCGGACCTTGTAATCCGATCTCTTCCATCGACGAGGCATAACGCCGGGTGATGGTCGTCGCATGATTGCCTAAAGGTGTAACGAGTTTTATTTGTAACTGATTTTCTCCCGGTTTAAGTTTGTGCTGGATGTCAAATACGGCTTCGCCATACCAATTGGTACCAATCTTTTCGCCATTGAGATAGACCTCGACAACGCCCCGAGCCTTTCCGGTATTGATAACGCGAAAGGCATTCGGATCATCTACCTGGAATGTCGTTGTATAACTTAATGTTCCGGCAAAATACTTCATCCAGACAAAGGGAAGTGTATTGAAATCGACCAGACTGTCTATTTCAAAGGTCTGAGTTGATCCGTCCACATGGTTTGCCTGTACGTTCCATACCTCGCCTATCAACCGGGTGCTATCCGGTTCCAAAGGAAAAGCTTGGTAAGGTTCACCCGTTTTCAGCTTGTCAAAGACGATGAACTTAGATTCAGCCGGTCCAAACCGTAATGACATAGAAGATCCGTCCTGATCAAGAAGATATCTTTTTCCGGTCTCAGCATCCCAAAGCCAAGCCTGCTTACCCTGAACAGCATCAGTAAAGCTCAAATTGACCTGATAACTAGCCTGACGGTTAAAGTTAGTAATGAAGAAAATATCCTTATCACCAGATTTGTAATAATTATAGAACATCCATTTGACCGGTTTATCTACTTTTACATACGGCTTCAGATCCAATTCTTTCTGTACATGGGCAAACCATTCCGTCTGCGGCAAGGTTGGAGCCGGAATATTGACAATCCGATCCGGATAGGTTTCGAACAAGTTATCGAAAACCGATTGAACGGTAAGCGACTTTTTCTGATAATCAGCAAAACCAATACTTTGATGCGGTCTTTTTCCTATACAAATAACCTTACCTCCTTTTTTCACAAACCGTTCAATGGCAACAGCCGTTTTGGGATCCAGACTTTCCACATCCAGTAAAATCAGCGTCTGATAGGTTCTGGGACCAAACGACAGTTTTCCCTTCGCTATCCGTGCCTGCTGTAAAATATGTTCACTTACATAATCACACCCATTTCCGTTCTGATGCAGATTTTGCCACAAGTCATGGGCATAAGCCGGGAAGATATTTTCCGGGAATGGATCCCGCTGCTGGCCTAAAACAGACCACATATCTTCCAGAGGCGGAAGAATGGCTATATCCGACTGCGGAATACTGTTTTGCAGTATAGCACTGACGCGAGCCTTATAATCCATCCAGTAATGATAATACGGCCAGAAAGTATTATGTTCGTTGAAATAATCACCGTATTGCACCCAACCCGGGAAACCAGCTTTACGAGGACTATAATTAAATCCATGCAGAATAGAATGGTTGACACCGGAGATATTACTCATATCACCCGTTATTTTGATGTCTTCCAATGTTGACTGATAGATATTTCCCGTATTGGTCAGCTCTTCACAACTGACTTTTCCATTTCCGGCAAGCAATGAGCCAGAAGCCGTAAATTTATTATTGCATGAGAAACCATGTCCCTCACCAATGACTCTATTCTCTGTCAATTTAAAGCCAACATCCTGCCATAACCATGATTCACATTCAGGAATATCAATATACATACTCGATTCCAGCGGATGCAAAGCCCGGCCATAAGCCTGAACTCGCGATTGTACCCCATTTTTCCGGCACCAATCATTTAACGTATTGATGAAGTTCTCCTGAAACAGATAAATCTGAAACCGCTCGAAGTCATTTCGAACCCGATATTCCACATCCTTTTTTATCTTCTCTGAAAATGTACTGCCATAATTTTCGGGTAACGGATTCCCCATATGTCCAATCTTCTTGATAATATAAGGTAAATAAGGATATAAAGAATAGCCAAAATATTTTTCCCACTTTTCCAACATACCGTCACACCAGTTGGCTCCTTCCAATTCAAAGCTATCGACAAAGGTAGCCCGGATCTTCCCTTTCAGACTGGGATCATTAAAATGGACCTTATCTGACAATCGGGATAAATAAGCCAGTACGGCATCTTTATTAAAATGGTTCAACACCGGACCACTGGCTCCCGGAGCTCCATTAATCACATTCATATAACCAGTCATCTTCACAAAGAAATAAATGACATGTTCGCCAGCCGGTACTTGAACGGTTATCTGATCCTTATTTACCAAAGAATCAAAAGACGTTCCTTCGGTAAATTCGTCCACCCGGGCAGGCATCAGCCGAATATATACTAATTCTTGGAAGCAATCGGAGGATTCACACGCGCCAGCAGTTCATCTTTCTGAATAGAAAAATCCGTTCCCGTTTTTCCGCCATCTACCTTGACTGTTTCAATCGTAAGCATCTGCAACTGCTGGTTACGAGGCAAAAACTCCCCGCCAAACGGCCATCCGGAGCCACCGATCATATCACAAATCATACCCCGTTCCCGGCAAGCATCGGCTGTAAAGGAAATCATATCCGCCCATTCATCCGACAAGTAAGGCTTGCTTTGATAATTCAGACTATCAGCCCCATCCGGAAATCGGATCGAATTGATTTCAACACCACCGATCCCAATTTCTTTCATCAAATCCAATTCACGTGCAATCTCGTTTTTATCGATCTTCAATCCATTCCACCACCATCTCACAAAAGGTCTGTACTGAGCTCCCGGATTCTTAAAAGTCTCATACAAATCCCCTTTAGGTTTAGAGAATGAAGATTTAGTAGGTAAATTCTCTCCATTGGAATAAAAAACGGAACCTATTAATAACAAAGCTGATAATAATAATCTTTTCATATCTTATATTTTCCCATTCTAATAAATACTTTCGTAAAGGTATGGAATCCTTTGCACTCCTAATCTATTAAAACTGATTCAATAATTATCAAAAATGATTTTTTGACATTGTCTTTAATCATCATCTTTTTAGAGAACAACTTGATTTACTCGTCAGATTCTGACGAACTTTACAACGTAGGTTGATCCCAACGGTATCCAAAATGTATTTGTTGCACAATTTGCGAGACTTTCACTGAATTCTCCCTATTTATGTCCTTTTTTGTGTAATTTTGAAGAAATAATATTCTCAAACACGAGCGTTGCATTGAAAAAACGTATATCTTTGTTCCTGTCAGTGGGGAGAAATCCACTGAATATCAAAGAAAGCGTTTTTGCTTTATCCTAACAATCGAAATCGCCAATTTCAAAACGAAAAGGATAGAGACAATGTAACGCTCATTCTGTATCCGTATGTATCAAGGTGAATGTAACCGGGAGGGTTGTGTTCATCCTTATTGTACATATCCAACAGCGTGAGAATATTGTTTCTTCGTCCATTTTTCGTGAGGTGTTTGGCGATACCTGATTGTTGATGGACAGCAGAACAAGTTCCCACGCTTTCTTTTTATTGTTGGATTGTAAAACCTAAATAGATACAGTAAAATGAGTAAAGAAAGTGATTTGGTAAAAACTGCATATGATCTAGTGCAGTTATTGGATAAAGCAGCAGATGATACTTTGCCAGAAGAAATAGCCGATGTTGTAAAATTACATGCAAAATTAGCAGTTGGATCAGCTTGGATACCTGTTCCTGGAGCAGATGTGGCAGCAGGAGCAGCAACTATGTGGACCATGTATTTACGAATTAATAGTAAAATAGGAATGTCGTTTGGAGAAAACATTTTAAAGACAATTGCTTCTGGTGTAGCAACAAATTTAGCAGGTTATGCTGCCGCATTAACTGTTGGGGGAGCATTAAAATTTATTCCTGTGATAGGAAGCGTTGGAGGAGCTTTAGTAATGAGTGCAACTTTATATGCTTTAACTTTAACTTCCGGTTATATATATCTAAAAGCTATTACAGCAATGTTAAAATCTAAGAGAAGTGGTTGTAATGACGAAAAATTGAGACAAACAGTTGAATCAATTCTTCGTGATGATACAAATGAAATCAAGAACTTTATGAACGCTGCGAAAAAGTCTTACAAAAAAGAATCTTAGTTATTTAACCTTAAATGAAAACAAATATGGAAAATCAAAAAGAATGTCCTTGTTGTGGCTGTTTGATAAATGGAGAATTAAAGGATGAAGCGACAAGAGTTGCTGTTAAAACTGGTACAAAAATGCTTGTTAAAACAGGCTCAAAAACATTTTTAGGAGAGGGGGCTACTTCTGTAGGAGCAACAATAGGAGCTACACTTGGTAGCGTTATTCCTGGTGTGGGCACAGCTATTGGCACAGTTTTAGGTGGTGCTGCAGGGCATGTTTTAGCAGATAAAGCTTTAGATAAAGTATATGACTCATTAGAAAATGAGTTTTGTCCTAAGACGTACATTTTTCATTGCAACCAATGTAATTTGACTTGGACTTCAAATGATATTGATGATAGAGAAATAATTGTAAAAGCATATAGAAATAAATATTGTAGCCTGCGTTTAGAAAACCCCGAACCACCTACTAAAAATGTAGATATGTCAGATACAATAAAAACATCCATATACTGGGTGATAATTTTATGTTGTTTCCCTATGGCTTTTCTTTTAATATTGCATCTATGTGCTTATATGGCTTATATTTTCACATTTACATTGTGGGATCCTACTGATACAACATGGGGGTATATTACCAGTTTTGGTATCAAAGCAATTATAGGATCTCTCATTTTATTTTCTCTTGTTGGACTTTATTATTTATACAAGAAAATATCACTGGCTATTATTTATAAAAAGGAAATAAAGAAATATCAAGCTATTTGTAAATCTAATGAAGAACATAATCTCGAAATACATAATAAATTACTATGTGAACTAAATTCTATCTTAGAAAAAAAGAACATGAGATTGGAAAATAGTTTAGATTATCCAACTTATTTATAATAATTATGCCCCTATTCAAAGTAACCGTGAAGACCGCGAAGAATAGTAACGGAATTCGCATTGAGAAAGGAATGAGTGTGGAAGTCGTTACTTCCTCAACTAGTAGTAATCCATTAACAACAAATGGAGGTCAGGCTGTAGCCGATGCCTTCATGCGTATTTATGGTATTGATGCCAAAAAAGCCGGTATTTTATCGACTGTTTATTTGGACGTACAGCGTATTAGTTAAAGATTGGGCGTGTGTTCGTTTCAACACACGCCCTTTTTCCAACCCGATTTGAAGACCAAGAAGCCATATTTTGATCCGAAGAAGCAATAGTAAACATAATCTTCCCCCTACATTTGATAGATGTAGCTTACGCCTATCAAAAAAAGCCCTAATTTTATCAGAAAGAAACCTGTTCTGATAAAAGTTTAGCTTCATTTGTTTTAATGAACCTCATCCTATCAAAAAAAGGAATACAGTTGATAGGATAAAGCTACATCTATCAAATATATGGAAAATTTTGTCATACCTGATTTAAGACAGACAAAACCAGCCACTCTTTTGTCTTAAAATGACTATATTTGTAGAAAAACAAAGGATATATGGCAATAACAATCCCACAAATCAGCATCGACGAGGTTTACATCAGTGTTCTCAAGGCGAAATTGGTCAAGAACGAAGAAGGTTGGAGCAAAATGATACCGATCGACCATGCTGTACGCCCCAGCGGGTCCATAATTATGGACGCCCTCGTGAGGCTTCTCAACGAAAAAAGGTATTACTACCCAGCAGAAGTGGCGGAGTATTTCCAAAAGAAAGTAAGAGACCTGGACGGGGCAATCCGGGTACTCACCGGCATGTCTCTTTCTCGCTTTATGACGCTCTACCGCTTGAAGCAAGTCCAGGAATACCTGTGCTGCACGTCGCTGACAGCCATCGAGATTGCCATCCGGTGTGGCTATCCTAATTCGTCCACCATGGGCTATCTGTTCCGGAAAGAATTCGGAATGACTCCGGGCACGTATCGCCAAGCACACCGTCCGCGAAATTACAACGAACTATATGCGTGGTAAAACGGATATGGCTTTATGCCTCTGTGTTCCATTCTTTGTATTTTGATACACCTTCATTTTTTTAGGCAATACATCAATTATCCCCGAAATGTTGTAACTTTGCAACCTTAAAAGCAGAGTTATTATGGATAAGATTCAACTAAAAGACAAGAAATTCAAGTTATTTATTCCGCAGGAGGCCATAGCGAAAGCGGTTGCCCAAGTGGCTCGGCAAATCGAGCATGACATCAAACAGCACGAAAATCAGGACGTTCTGTTTGTTTGTATCCTGAACGGAGCCTTTATGTTTGCTTCCGAACTGATGTCGGAATTGAATGAATCTTATGAAATCACGTTTGCCCGCTATGCTTCATATGCAGGGACAAACAGTACGGGTGTCTTGCAAGAGATCATGCCTATCAAGGAAAATATCCAAGGAAAGACATTGATTCTGCTGGAAGACATTATTGATACGGGCTTTACGATGAAGCACGTCATCGCGAAGCTGAAAGAACAGGGTGCTGCCGAAGTCAAACTGGCAACCATGCTCTTCAAACCGGAGTCTCTGCGTTGTGACCTGAAACCAGATTACGTAGGTATTCAGATTCCGCCGGCTTTTATTGTCGGACACGGACTGGATTACGATGGCATGGGCCGTGCTTATCGGGACATCTATGTGATTGATGAGTAAACTCAGAAACTAAAAAATATATATGTATCATTTTGACAATTCAGGGAAACGATGCTATTCGAATTCCGATTGTCAAGTAAAAAAACGAAGTGTTATATGTTGAATGTAGTTATTTTCGGTGCTCCCGGTTCAGGAAAGGGAACACAAAGTGAGCTGATCATCAAAGAATATGCTTTGGATCATATCTCAACAGGTGATGTTTTGCGCTCTGAGATGAAGAATGAAACAGAACTGGGTAAAATTGCCAAAGATTACATCGAAAAAGGTCAATTGGTACCTGACGAACTGATCGTAAACATGTTGGCTAAGGTTCTGGATAGCAAAGCTAATTCAAAAGGGGTTATCTTTGATGGTTTCCCTCGTACAATCCCGCAGGCTGAAGCACTGAAGAAGATGTTGAACGAACGTGGTACAGATGTATCTATCATGTTGAACTTGCAGGTTGACGAAGACGAATTGATCAAACGTCTGTTGGAACGTGGTAAAGTATCAGGCCGTTCTGACGACAATCTGGAAACAATCAAATCTCGTCTGGAAGTTTATCACAAACAGACAGCTCCGTTGGCCGACTTCTACGTAAAAGAAGGCAAGCATGTAGCTATCAAAGGTATGGGTACTATCGAAGAAATCTTCGGCCGTATCAAAGAAGCTATCAACGCAGTAAAATAAGTTCAATCCATCAATGGGCAAGAGGACAAGTCTGCTTCTCCCCTTGCCCATTTATAAACTCAAAAACTTAAGCATTAGCAACTATGGCTGAATCCAACTTTGTAGATTATGTAAAGATCTATTGCCGCTCAGGTAAGGGCGGACGAGGGTCTTCTCACTTTCGCCGTGCCAAATATATTCCGAAAGGTGGTCCCGACGGAGGTAACGGGGGAAGAGGAGGCCATATTTATCTTCGAGGAAACCGGAATTACTGGACATTGCTTCACCTGAAGTACGACCGCCACATCATGGCAACCAACGGTGAAAGCGGAGGAGCCAAACGTAGTTTCGGAAAAGACGGACAAGACAAGATCATTGAAGTTCCCTGCGGAACAGTTGTCTATGATGCTGAAACCGGCGAATTCATCTGTGATGTAACGGAAGACGGTCAGAAGGTCATGCTGCTGAAAGGCGGTAAAGGCGGACTGGGTAACTGGAACTTCCGTACGGCAACCAATCAGGCGCCTCGGTATGCACAACCGGGAGAACCGGCTCAGGAACGTTTTGTCATCCTGCAATTGAAATTATTGGCTGATGTCGGTTTGGTAGGTTTCCCGAATGCGGGTAAATCCACTTTATTATCTGTTTTATCAGCCGCTAAGCCTAAAATTGCCAATTATCCGTTTACCACCCTAGAACCGAACCTGGGAATTGTCAGCTATCGCGACAACCGTTCATTCATTATGGCCGACATTCCGGGTATCATTGAAGGAGCCAGTGAAGGGAAAGGACTCGGACTTCGCTTCCTGCGTCATATCGAACGTAACTCTTTACTGCTGTTCATGATTCCGGCCGATAGCGACGATATCAAGAAGGAATACGAAATTCTTCACAACGAACTGGTCAAATACAATCCGGATCTGGTGAACAAGAGCCGTGTACTGGCCATCACCAAATGTGATATGCTGGATGAAGAACTGATGAAGGAAATGGAAAAAGAACTGCCCGAAGGCATTCCTCATGTATTTATCTCATCGGTTGCTCAGTTCGGACTGACAGAGCTGAAAGACATTCTTTGGAATGAACTGAATAAAGAGACTTTCCACGAAGCAGAAAAGATTGTCCACAAGAATATCGACGTCAGCACACTTCAGTTTGATGACGACGACGATTTCACCTATCAGGAAGAAGAGGACGATGACGAAGACTATGTGGAATACGAAGACTGGGACGACGAAGAATATGATGAAGAAGATGCAGACGATGATCCGTCCACTGAAAAATAACCTCGAAGTGTTGCAATTTCCCGGACTGGCCGGTAATTGCAACATTTCTCATTTTATAACTACCCGTCAGGGAGGCGTCAGTATCGGAGCTTATGCCCAGATGAATCCGGGACTTTATACCGACGACTGTCCGGATTCCATCCGTAAGAACCGGGAAATACTGGCAGAGGGTATTCAATTGCCTGTACAGAATATCATTACTCCACATCAAACGCATCAAGACCGGATTATACATATCGACTCAGCCTTTATGGAGTTGACAGAAACGCAACAAAAGCAGCAATTGGACGGTGTGGATGCTTTATTCACGTCTTTGCCTCAAGTATGCGTCAGTGTTTCGACCGCCGACTGCGTTCCCATCCTGCTGTATGCTCCCGATACCAAAACCGTTGCAGCCATTCATGCCGGTTGGCGAGGTACAGTCTTGCAAATAGCTGCTAAAACAGTCCGACAGATGAGCAGAGAAACCGGATGTAATCCCGAGTTGATACAAGCAGCCATTGGACCTTCCATCAGCCAGGAAGCATTCGAAGTAGGTGAAGAAGTAGTAGAAGCCTTCCGGCAGTCTGGTGCCTGGACGGCAGAAGAAACGTTGTCCTTATGCTGGAACAATCCGAAAACCGGTAAAACGCATATAGACCTGTGGAAAGACAACGAACTGCAGCTGCAAGCCGAAGGTATTCTTCCCCGACAGATTGAGAACGCCCGGATTTGTACCTACCAACACGCAGACAGATTCTTTTCGGCCCGCCGGGAAGGAATTCACAGCGGACGTATTTTATCTGGTATTTTTATCCTATAAACAGTTATCGACATGAAACAAATTTCTTTATCCAACGAAATACAAATCGCCTGTCCGGATTTATGTGTGCTTACCATTTCCTGTCAGGTTAAGAATACACCCAATGATACGGATCTTTGGGAACTCATATACCAGGAAGAAGCCCTTGTCCGGGAACAAGTCAAACTCAACGAAATCAACAAATGGCTTCCTATACAGGCTACGCGGCAGGCATATAAGAAATTAGGGAAAGACCCGAATCGGTATCGCCCGTCGGCCGAATCACTTCGCCGACGTATTTTACGGGAATTGCCTTTATATCAGATTGACACCTTAGTTGACCTGATTAACCTGGTTTCAATCCACAGCGGATATTCCATCGGCGGATTTGACGAAGATAAAATACAAGGAGATAAACTCATCCTGGGAGTCGGACAAGAAGGCGAAGTCTATCACGGTATCGGCCGGGGAGAACTTAATATCGCCGGTTTACCTGTATATCGGGATGCCATCGGAGGAATTGGAACGCCTACCAGTGATGAAGAACGGACGAAAATCAGCTTGGAAACTACGTCATTGCTCATGATCATCAATGGTTATTCCGGAAAAGACGGATTACTAGAAAGCGGACAATACTCCCTCGAACTACTAAGGAAATACAATGACGCAAAAGAAATAGAAATGTCATTCATTAGCAAAAAAGGGCAAGAACCGATTACATTTTAGCTAAAAACCCGTTTTTTTATTTTGAATTTTAATTGAAATACATATATTTGCCACTGTTATTAAAATATCTAAAATGATGATTGAATTAATTGGAACAAACGCCGGAAAAGTTTGGAATGCTTTACATGAAGGCGGCAAAATGAGTCTGAAAGCATTGAAAAAAGCAACAAAGATCAAAGCAGAAAAAGATATGTATGCTGCTTTAGGATGGTTGGCCAAAGAAGGGAAACTAGCTTTTGAAGAAACCGAAAATGAAATTCTCGTTTCTTTGATCGGTTAATCCATTCCCTTAAAAAAGGAATTGATAAAGGGTTGTCTGGTATAAAAACACAGGCGACCTTTTATTTTTTCCCTTTTCCCGCCTAAAATAATCCATGCGAATATTGTAATTTACAAATCTAAATCTTACTTTTGTGTACAATTTGGCAGGAGATGACCGAAGACAGTAAAAGGCTACTCGTTTTATTTGAAGTCCGATTCAGAGAATTGCTAACTGTATGTGACCAGCAAAAACAAAAGATTCAAGAATTGGAAAAGGCTCTTGAAATGAAAAACACAGAGCTGGAGAAAGCTTTTGAGGATATTAAAGATTTGAATGCCAAGTGCGACAATATGCTGACTGCGCATGTACTCTCAGTTCAGGAAGGAGAAGTGAGAAATGCCAAATTGCGATTGTCCAAATTAGTGCGGGAAGTTGACAAGTGCATCGCACTGCTTAATGAATAGAGCGATGAACGAAACATTTCTTATACATATAGAAATAGCAGGGAGAAGATATCCAATTACGATACAAAGAGATAAAGAAGAAAGTATGCGGGCTGCGGCCAAACAAATCAATCAAAAAGTTCTCCAGTATCAGAGTAAATATGGGACTCAATTGGATACACAAGATATGTTGGCAATGATTGCCCTTCAGCTGTCAGTCGAGAATCTGGCATGGGAAGACAAACATGATACAAGCCCTTTCGAGGACAAAATCCGGGAACTTAACGATGAACTGGACAAGTACTTGAAAGATCAGTGATATTTTTATATACATAAGTTGCTTTTCCGCACTGCCTTACATGATGCAGATCATGTAGTGTAGTGCTTTTTTTATTTATAACAATTATACGAACTTAATTATTATTTAAATGGGAATGTATATTATCATATCAATAGTAACCTTCTTCCTCGGAGGTTTACTTGTGTGGCTAACGATGCGTTTCCTTTTGAAATCGAGGTATGAATCGGTGCTGCGTGAAGCAGAAAAGGAAGCGGAAGTAATTAAAAAGAACAAACTGCTGGAAGTAAAAGAAAAGTTTATCCACCTCAAAGCGGATTTGGAGAAACAGGTTTCACAACGAAACGCTAAAATCCAGTCGGTTGAAACGAAACTGAAACAGCGCGAAATGAACCTGAGCCAACGCCAGGAAGAATTGCAGCGCAAGAATGCAGAAGTAGAAGTTGTCAAGGAGAATCTGGCTTCGCAACTGGATCTGGTTGAAAAGAAAAAGCAAGAACTGGAAAAGTTGCATCTGAAAGAGATCGAACACTTGGAAACACTTTCCGGACTGTCGGCCGACGAAGCTAAGGAACGCCTGATCGAATCATTGAAAGATGAGGCTAAATCGGAAGCTGCTTCT
>OHFL01000542.1_pt1 | contig 24289 bp, 43 predicted proteins | sample 1567491 | NCBI WGS metagenome assembly OHFL01 (sample SAMEA3879539, study PRJEB24766) | human gut metagenome | biome: human-associated habitat; feature: feces | place: USA | collected 1985/1987 | reverse complement strand
AAACATATTTCAATACATCACATGTTAAGGTTTATGAAATTATGTTTATTCTAAGATAAAAACATATTTCAATACATCACATGTTACGGTTTATCAAAGCGCCGCACACCTTACAAACTTTTGTTTGCAAAAATATAATAGCATATATACCAAAAAAATGCAAGGCTATTTTTATAGCTTTTTTTGTGTTATCTTAAAATATAAAAGGGGGTATTCTATGCCAAAAATGAAAAAATGCACCATTTGCGGCAAAAACTTTTTGAGCCGCAACGGTGTAGAGGTTTGCTCTGCTGCCTGTGCTGCTGAACGTAAGCGCCGGCAGAACACCGCCGGAAATGAACGCAGGCGGTTGCAGTTATCCAACCAAAAAACAAGCCGAATCTGTCCAGTATGCGGTAAAACTTTTATGTCTGTGTACCGGAAATACTGCTGTTCAGAGTGCGCAGAAATCGCACGCCGCAAAAATTCAGCGGAAAACAACCGGGAATACTACGTCCAAAATCGGGATACTGTTATACAGCGCGTAAAAGCTACGCGGGCAAAGCGCAAGCAGGAACAGCAACCACCAAAATAAAGGTGTTTTGCCGTTATGCTTCTATGCTGTTTATATGCTCTATACGGCTTTAAATGCCTTATATGGTTATGTTCTATACCATAGCAAAACAACAAGGCAACTACGGGCATTTTACAAGCTTGCAGGCATAAAAAAATAAACTTTCCGTTCACCGAAGCAAGCCTATATTTCATACTTTAGCACGTTAAAATCGTAAAACTTTTCGCGGATTCTGCCGGCAAAATTTGCTTAAAATCTGCTCGAAAATCGAGGATTTTTGAAAATGGATTGACCGGGCTGAAAATCTAAAGGGACGGGGGGTTAAAAATTTTTCCGAATAAAAAATTGAGCGAAAATTTAAAAAAACTGCCCGTTGCGAACAACAAGCAGTTTTTCAATTTCTAATTTTTGTCGTGTAGTGATGACAATGGTGGCACGGTGATTCACAGTCATTATAATATAAGCATTTTTCATTTGTATAATATATACATTGCGAACCGTCATGCCCATGCAAAAATGTTGTTTCAAAGTCCTGTTCCTTATTCTCTTTATCATGTTCATTTTTCAAGTGTCCCGCCGGCATTTTTCTTTCACTTCCTCTCTTTTTACTATATAGAATAAATATATCAATGCCTCGCAAAAAGTCAATCACTTTTTTTAGTTTTTTCATACCATTCTAAAAATTCGCAAAAAATTTTATCTTCTGCAATTTTCCGAATATTTATAGCTTCTTCTTTGCTTTTGTAGCGTCCTAAAAAATATTTTGTCTTTTTAAACATTATTTCTGCGCACCACCTATTCCTTGACTTATCAAACCAAACACCTGTTGTCCCTGATGTATTTGTTTTTCTTATTTTATTTCCGTTCAATTTGCACGGTGCAGTACCATAAGCGTATAATTTTTGAATGTTTTCGTTTTTTAAACAGCCACAGCTTTTTACTTTTCCGTTTTTTAAATCATCATAATGTACATCACATTCATTGCCGCAATCGCATTTACAATGCCATATTTTACATCTGCTTTTTGTATGGCTTTTTTGGTCGGTAACGTATACTGCGACTAATTTGCCAAAACGTTTATTTTTAATATCCTTATAATCCCGATGATTTCCGCAATCCTTTACTTCGTTTCTTTGAAGATTCTGTTTAGTAGCAAGTCTTTTCTTCCCGCACAGCAAACAAGTACATTCATAAAGTCTTCTATGATATGAATTGTACTGGTCCGTCAATTTGTCAACTTTCAAATTGTTATATACTTTATCAATAATAGTAGTGTCTGCTTTCCTCGGCATTGTTTTCCCTTTCTCATAGAATCTAAAAATAGGAAGTGCCGCAACACTCCCTATAGCTTTTAAAATAATTTGTCTTGTTGTTCCAACAGCATAAGCAACGCTGTCATCGTCATGGTCTGTATGTATTCGTCTTCCTGTAATTCCGATTTCTTTATCGGGTCTTCCGGTTCAATAAAATCATAATTAACATACAACGTTACACCGTGCGTATCCCTGCACCGCGCGGCTACAATTTTGTCGCCGCCGAACTCCTCAATATCCGATTTTAACTCATCTATCAGCTCCGAACACTCAAAACTAATATTTTCTCCGCGTTTATTTGTAAATGCCATAAGTTTCTACTCCTTTTCAATGCAGACAGCCGTTCCACTCATTGTAATCATTAATGAAATGTCGCCGGTATTCCAATACGGTGCACAGCTATATGATATTCCAACTAAACCGTTTGCGCCCTTGTACAAGGCTTCTAATGCCATGTCGCTCATTAATTCATCTATAAAAGTTTGCACTTTTTCTGAAAATGCACTATATTCTTTTCCTGCGACCATCGCTTTGAAATTCATTGCATTTTTTAAATCCGTCATCATGCCTAAACTGTATAACGCAGTATCGGTTACGATTCCGCAATATCTGACAATTTTATATCCCACAAAATCAAATCCGGTCGTTTTCATGACATCGTTTTTTGTTATTCTGCCGGATTTAATAGCATTAATAACAGCTTCTTTTCGCTCATTTTCTTCTTCCCTTTTCCGGTTAAGTTCTTCGATTTCTTTTTCTGCCTGCTTTCTGCACTCCTGCAATGCTTCTTTCTTAATTACGCTCTTGTACTTAAAGCTGTAATTGCAGTTAAAACAACGGTCAACGCTATCGCCTATCAGTTCTCCACAATTTGGACAAGTTTTCATACTTCGCTACCCCTTTATTGCGTTTTCTAATACTATACCATGTAGATAGCTTTAAATCAACTTTTTAAATCTTTTTCTTTTTGCAAATTCACACTTTCTGCCGTAAAAATTAATGATTTTGCTGTATACTGGCACTCTCCCAATTCATAAATCAATCGTTCTTTTGTCATTTCGGGATTTGTCCGGCGCACATATTCAAGAAGCTTATCTATTTTATCCATTACACTGCCGCTCCCCTCTGTATCCCTGCCATTAAATAATCAAGCAGATAAATCAAATCTGTGCCATATTTGCTTATCCAGTCTGCCATAAATTCTTCCTGTTCAATCGGCATATTCACACCATAAGAAAAGCAAAAACAATGGCATAGTTCGTGTGCTATTATTTTGCGCAAATAAGCCCCTTTTGGCTTGTTGGATACATATATAGTCTTGTCGTTCCAATCGGTCACAGCAAGGCTTATAGAGCCGTCAGAACGCATTAATTTTTTTAAATTGTCTGTAAATACTATATTCCAATCTACATTATTGATTTTAAACATCGCAATCACCTTAAAAACTGGCTGGAAGTTTTTGCACTCCCAGCCATTGCCATTACATTTTACTTACAAGCGTTGAAAGCTTGCTTTTCAGCATTGTACGTTCTTCTGCCGTCATGTCTGTAAGCAGTTCTGTAATATCGCCGGACAACTCTTTCATGTAGTTTTCAAGCGATTTCATCTTATGTTCTTTGTCCTCTGCGGTATTCGCTTTGTGCATTTCTTTGGTTTCTGTATAATGCCGCTTCGCTTTATCATAGCCGCTTTCGGTCATATTCATGCCGCTTGTCGCCGGTTCTGTGTAATACATTCTCCCATAATTGCGGTCAATATCCCTGTCATGTTCCATTCCGCGGTACATTTCCGGTGTCATGTGGAAATACGGAGGTTCATCGTATCCCCGGCGCGTTCCTCTGCCTTTCGGTGCAAATCTGCCGTTTGAATAGCGGTAGTTATCATAAAATCTTCTGCCGTCACCAAGCCGCTCAAACATTTCCATTGTTTCATCTGCACTCGATTCTTCCATTGATTTCATCAATGTACGATAATACATTGCTTCTGCAAGGTCTTTCATCATATCTGTAACTTGTCCCATTTCACACGGGTCTATATTTTCAATTCCTTTGTCAATTTCACATTTGGCACATTCAGACAGTTTTTCAATCATGTCGTGCATTCTCATAATATCCATAAAACCGCCCCCTTATGCTTCCCGAACTGCAATTAAATTGCTGTTCTGAACTTCGATTGCCTGTGCAGATGTATTTTGTACCGCTGCCGTAACGCAGCAACCGCGTGGAACGTCTACATATGCCTGTGCCGAAACATTAAAGAAGTTCTCTACTGCCGCCGGTGTAACAATCATACGAGTTGACTGCAGCGGCTCACCGTCAATCGCAATAGCAAGAGAAATAGCTTCAACCGTTCCGCCTGTCGGGATTTGAATATTCCCGGAATAAGATACTAAAAATCTTGCCCGGCACTGGTTTGTAAGTCCTCTCAATTTAACAATACCGCTTCCCTGTCTGTGCGTAATGCAATTTGAACCAGCAACCGGTGTTTCTGTAAATGCAACATCTTCTCCCTGCGCAACAGTTTGAAGTGCAATTCCTGTAAATTCTGCCATAAAATAATACCTCTCTTTCACAAAATAAAGGGCAAACTTTCTTGAAGTCTGCCCTGTCTTCCCGACATTGGTGTCGGGAACATTGTAATACTGCATTAGCAGACATAACCTTTTGAGTTTTATTCCGAGTGAAACTCGAAAAAACTCAATTTGATTAAGATACTTGATTATTTAGTAAATTAGCAGCCGCAACCGCTATTGCAACCACAACCGTAATATACATTAGGGTTAGGCACCTGATATGCCGGAATCGGCGCAGGATTAACTGCATTAATAATCTGCTGTGTCTGTGAAGCCATTGCTGTAGTGAGTAATGCACTCTGTCTATCCTGTGAAGCGGCTCTGCGTAAATCATTATTTTCTGCCTGTAAATTGGAAATTTTCTCATTGCAGAGATAATCAAGAATGGCTCTTGTTCCTGCATTTTGGCTGTCGATAATATCTCGTGTATTACTATTCATTGTATTCTGTAATGCACAAGTATTTTGTGCCATGTTGTAATTTACGCCCTGAATGGCTTCTCTCGTTTCACAGCAACAATTAGCAAGCTGTGATTGTAATGCATTTGTATTCTGCATATTTGCTACAGTGTCGGCATTGATAGCCTGCTGGATACCAAATCCGGTCTGTAAGATATTGGTATTAATGCCATTAAAGCCTGTGAGCATACCATTATTGACAGCATAGAAGCCATCACACAGTCCGTTTGAGATTCCATCAAGCTTTGACACGATTGACTGTGTATCAAATCCTCTCTGTAAATCTGCCTGCGTTAATGCGCTCGTAGCATAAGGCATTGCACCGCCATTTGCACCATTACCACCCCAGCCGCCGTTGCCCCAGCCGCCAAAAATAGCAAAAAGAATAATAAGAACCCACCAGCCGTTGCCGTCGCCCCAGCCACCGTCATTTTTATTGCCCGTTACTGCCGCAATATCAGCAAGACTAGGCATTGCACCTGTGTTAAACATTTTGTTTACCTCCATTGAAATATATTTACAAATGGGATAACCGGTTATTATGTGCGCACAACCCAAAATGTACTAACGATTAAAAATACTTAAAACTCGCTGTTTTGCTTCATCGGTTGTAATTCCCTGTTCACGACAAAGATTTTCTGCCAACATCTTCAACCCCTGCGTGTCTCCGTTTTGGTACATCTGAATGGCATTTTTAGCCATAGGATTGTTTGATATTTGAGGATTGCTATTCATCATTTGCGAAAGGACCTGTTGCGGATTGCCACTTTTTATTAATCGAATAAGCTCAACTGGATTCATTCATCTTCACCCCCACCGTCCTGCTTTGGGCTATTTTTTGATTTAGCCGTGCTTTTTGCCGATGTTTTAGTCGTCATAAACTGCTCGATTTCACTTAATCTATTTTCCAAACTATCAAACCTGTTCATTAATACCTCTGTGCTTTCCTCTGATAGGTCAAATTTTGATTTTTCTGTGCCGCCCATAGAATTTACCGCTGTATTGTTTGAAGGCTCTGTATAAGGCTTATACACAATCGTTCTGATTGTTCCGTCTGCGTTCCAACCTTTTACATAGATTTCCGACAAATCCTGCTTTGGGAAAAAGGCAACTGAACCGTCCATAGGCACATCATTTGCGGTAATATTTTCAACTGCTGCTACAATCTTGCCGTTTATGCCGATTACCTGCTGTTGTTGCTGAAATTGTGGAATCTGCTGTTGAATTTGCGTATCCGACTGTTGGTATCTCTGCATATTTGCCATAGGATTGTACTGATATGCGGCATATCCTGGATTATAATTCATTGCCGGTTGCTGATACGGATTGTTTATCTGCATTTTTGCTGTCCTCCTCTAAAACATTTTCAATCGCATGGATTATGCTTGACTGAACTTGCAGAGGTAAGCTTTGTAATTCTTTTCTTGCAAAAATCTTCTCTAAAACTTCGTCTGAAAACATAAGCGCTTCCTCCTTACAATTACATTTTGGCATAAAAAAAGACGCTAAAAGCGACATCAAAACGACACTTTAGCGACATATTCAAATAATTCATGTTTAAAAATCGTGATAAATACGGCATTAGCACTTCTTTAACGCAATACCCGTAGCATTAAGTATATGCTAAAAATTCTTTAACTGAATTTCAACATTTCCATTGACTATAATAACTTTATCTATTATAGTTTTCAGTATGAAATTTTTTTGTTTCTTGTCGATGTTGTCCCAAACATCGGCAAGTTTTTTTATGTTCTGATAAGTAAATTCTTTCTTTTGTGTATTAATGGCATTTTTACTTTCTACAGAAATATCTTCTTTTGTCTTTGAAATTTGCGATTCTAAATCTTTTATCATTTCCAAGACAGTATCATTGCCGTCTGCATATAAGCTATATAGACGTTTAAGCTTTGTTTGTTCTCGCTCAAGTTGTGATTGCATAATTTCAAGCTTTGTTTCTTTTGCTTTTGGTTTGTAAGAAGACAAATTGAGTGAAATTTTAAGTATTTCATCAGTAACTTGCTTTTCTATATCGTCAGCCCATTCAAGAGAATTATTGCAGTTCGGATTGTAATTCGGAAGATATTTCAAGCCTTTATTTCTTGAACAGCAATATATCTTGTGATTCCCATTACTCCACTTTTGATAACGCATTTTACAACCGCACACTCCGCAATAGCACAAACCTGTGAGTAAATTCGGCTCAGTAAAGCAACTTATTTTTGCAGAGCACCTTGATTTTCTCAATTCTTGAGCAAGTTCAAATCTATCTTTATCAAAAATCGGTTTATGCTTGCCTTGATAGATATTGCCTTTGTATGGTATCATGCCAATATTTACAACTCCGGTAAGCACTTTTCGCGTAACTAATTCAGATTTGAAGCCGCATATTTCTTTAATTTTCGCGTCTGAATAGCCGGAAATAAACAATTCCAAGGCTTTCCTTGCCTGTTCTGCTCTTTCCGGGATAGGAATTAATATTCCTTGTTCTTTATCATACCGATAACAGTAAGGCGTATTGCCGCCACCCCACCAGTAGCCTTGCTTAATACGTTCAAGCATACCGCCGCGCATACGCAACATCATTGTGTTTTTGTCGAGTTGTGCAAATACTGCCATCATCTGTGTGTATGCCTGTTCCATAGGGCTATCATAACTAATGCTGTCATGTACACATTTAAACGCAACATTATTGCTTTGGAATACTTTTTCGATGATGTAAATTCCGTCAACCATGCTTCGGGAAATACGGTCAAGCTTAAATGCAACAACGCAATTTACTTTTTTGCGGCTACAATCAGTAATCAGCCTTTGCAATTCCGGGCGATTCATATTTGAACCCGTATATCCTTCATCAACATACCAATCAGCTATTATCAATTCATTTTTTCTGCAATAGTTTTCAATATCGCGCTTTTGGCTTTCAAGTCCGTTACCTTCTTCTGCCTGTTTCTCTGTCGATACTCTCATATAAGCAACACATTTCATAGTATATATCCTCCTAAAGTATAAAATGTGCCGCATTTATCACGATACAGCACATTTTACACATCTAAAATTTACTTGTCAATTATCTCTGCAATCATTTTAACGATACTGTCCGGCAATGTTAATTCTTCCGTGTCTACATTTTTACCATTTTGAGTAACATTAATCATAAAATATCCTCCAATCGCTTAATTTTTTGCTTGATTTTAATAACTTTTCGATTAACAGTTCTTTCACAAAGTGATACCCGAATTGCTATCTGTGTTATAGTGTTCCCTTTTGAAAGCAATTTAAAAATTCTTTCTTCTTCATCTGTAAAATTGGCATTTTCAATGATTTTTTCAAGCTCCGGCTTAGTCAATTCTGAAATTTTCATAAGCCGTTTCCTTTCAATTATTTGTTTTTGCGCTCCGGGCATTTACCAGTACGGTTTTTACAACCGTAAATTGCCGCACCTTGCTTATTTGTGCCTAAATAAAACTTATGCTTGCATTTATCACAGCCTTTGTCAGTTGCGCTATTTATGTTCATTTTTAGCACCTCGATTCCATTTAAAAACTATGTTATTGTCCTGCCGCCAGTATGTATTATCATGTGGGCTTTTTAATCCATTTTCACGGCATTTATCCCAACACGATTGGCACAACTGACCTGTTTCACGGTCTATAGGATTTCCGCAGTGGTAGCATAGATTATTAGCTTTGCGATACTCTTTTATATCTATTTTGTCGTAATATTGCTTTTTATGCGCTTGAGCGTTCTTTTTTAAGCATATTGCACATTTGGCTTTAGGCTTTGCCGCTGGGCGTTTACCACAACGGGTACAAATACCTTGTTCTTTTCGTTGTTGGTACAGCGCCCGCTGCTGTTTTTTGAATCTCTCATTGTATTGTTTTTGTTTTTCATCGGATATGGGATTGTTTGCGCGGTACATAGCTTTTCTTGCCAAACATTCCGGGCAAATATGCTCATCACCAAAAAGTTTGTTTTTTTTGCATTGCGGACAAATTTTGTATTCTTTGCACCACTCACGAAATTCTTTTTCACGTTCGTTATTTTTCTTTAAACAATCCGAACAGTAGTAACCAGTTCTGTCGAGCGGCTTGCCGCAACGTGGACACAACCCATTGTCCTTGCGCCTTTTGTAACAATTATGACTAATTTCTTTTTGCGTTAATGCCATTTTATTTCCTCAAACTGTCTTTTAAAATTTCAAATTCTTTCGGCGGTTCTGAATATGCTTCTACGGCTTCTGTATCGCTCATAGACAGCTTATTTTCGCCCGAAAGAAGATTTGTATTATTTTGGTATTTTTGCTCGATTTGAGCCTTTAGTGAATTTTGATTTACTTTTTCGATAAGTTTCTGAATTTCTGCCGGCACTCTTTTAATTTCTTCCGCCCGGCTTGTAACGCTTCTGTAAGTTTTGATAAAATTGGACTGTATTACGGTTTCAATCGCTTTGTAATCGGACGTTGCCCAATTTCTTAGATTATCGGGATTACCAACAGCTTCTTGAACGGTTGGCGGAAGCCTTGAAAACTCCTCAACTGCACCATATGTACCATTCCGCAATGCTTTACTCACTAAACTCCATGCTTCCATTTCATTCAATTCCTGCGGCTGTGAAATCATTTGTATTTTTGCTATCAGCTCTCCTATACTCGGCGCAAATCCGCTTGTATCCGATGTTACGTAAGCTTTTAACGCAACCGAAATTTGATTATAGTTGTAATCCTCTAACATCATGCACCACACGTCGACCATTTCTGAAATATTGTTCGGCTTATAATTCGGATAGCTGTCGCACATAATCCGAATGATTTTGACTGTTTCTTCTCTTGTCAATCATTGCCACCTGCCTTTACACATTGTCCCAATCAATAGTACCCTTGCTAAAATTTTTATTAGGTACTATATTTTGATTCAAATAATTTTCAAATTTTGTTCCGAACAAGGTTTCCGGCCGCAAATATTTTTCCATATCCGTACCCAACCATTCGGCCGCCTTTTTGTCTATTACCTCGTAAAAATCAGATTCTTTATACCCGTCTTCTATCCTTGCGTGTATATGCCGTTTTGTTGTCTGCGTATTGTATCTGTATTTAGTATTACATCTTTTATTCAAGTAGTCGATAACATTCATATACACCACATTGTTTTCCTTTTCATTTGCATTGTCGGGCAAATTGGTATCAGATGTTTCTTCAATGCTGTGGTCTAATAATGGTGTGTCATTTCTGATTGAATCAACAATATCATTAACGTATTTTCTGAATTTTTCAGATTTAATCCGTTTTGCCGCACTCAATACTCCTGCAAGAACTTTTTCCGATTTATTCCAATTGTATTTGTACCACCGCAATATCAGTATCTCTTTCGTATTTGAATCGTATTTTATAACATTGTGTACTTTGTCGAACCGCTCAAGAAGCCTTACGATAGTGTCTTTGCTATAGCCTGTATGTCTTGCCATTTGCGAAAAATTCACTTCGTAGCACCCGCAGATATTCGTCTGCGGATTAGTTAAAATGTACATGTAAAAATACTTGTCTTCCGGTGTAAAATCGTCTTCAACTTTGCTATCCGTCCAAAATGCCAATTGGACATTTCGATATATTGCCATATTATCGCCCCTTATCTGTTATTCAAGTTCCGTTGCTTTGTTACTTTACTAAATCATTAATATTGATTCTAAATCCGTCAAATGACTTGCCACCGCTTCGGTTATATTCTGCGGTATCAAAAAACATCAAATTTCCCTCTCTGTCAGTTGCCATGCTTACGCCGTTCCGTGTAAGGCTGGATTTTAACAGGTCAAGTAAGATTTGTATTTCGTGTTTTGTATCATCTGTCATAATCGGCTTTCCTTTCTTAAAAAATCAGTTATTTCAAACTGTCCATTTTTTGTCATGCCATATCCTTTCCTATCACTCAAATGCCCAGCATATCAGTGATATAGCCGCAACTACAAGTAGAAATGTAATAATCTGATGAAAATATACGGAAATCATCAATTTGCAAATCACAAATGTTCCTGCGGCAAACATTATTACGACTAAACCTCTTACGATTCCTTTTATTATGCTTTTGATTTTCATTTGCATTAATCCTCTCCAATTGGTGTGTCTGATTTCATCAAAATTTCTACAATTTCCTGTATCAAGTAGAATCTGCTCATGCGCCGATGACAGCCGTCACACTTGTCTTTCGGGCATTTGTATGTGCGTTTGTAAGCTCTGCACTGGTTATCTTTCAACTGAATCACCTGCTTTCTTATCTCCAATTAGTTCCTATAGTTCCATCGGGATGAATAATAATATTTGAGTATCCATCCTTATAATCATTGTTTCTCTGCTGCCACATATCTCCTAATGTTAATCTTGCATGTTTTCCCATATAATCAAATGTAGCATATACAAAGAAATCACCAATCCTAAATGTATGAATATCAATATCATCATCATTCTGTAAATCATTCCATATATCCACTGAATAATCTTTCTTTTCGAGACCGCTTAAAAATCTGAATGAAAAATTATCAGCTTCCATCTGCATAAATTCCTTAATATATTCAATCGTTGGATTTTCAACTACTGTTTGGACTGTACAATTAGGGAAATCAATAGGGCTTTTATGCACATAATCGTTATATGATAAGTTGATATGTGCTAATCCGTTAAGCTCCTTTGAATATCCAGTTGTATTGATTGAGCAAAACACATTATTACTATGTTTTCTGTATGTATCAATAATTTCTGATACATGGCTAGGATATAACCCCGGCTCACCGCCTGTGATTGAAAATCTTGCGTTCGGATGTTCTGACAACACCATTTTTAATGCTTCAATCTGTGCCTTAAAATCATTTTCGCCCTGCATAGGGTTCTTCCTCTCTAAACAGAATGGACAGTTATAAGGACATTCCTGTGTTAATATCAACTGTACATTTATTCGATAATATAGAGGTCTGCCAAGGAACGTTTTATCTGTTCTATTCGCAAGCCTGTACTGTAAATCGTTTTGCATTTCAGCTCTTATATCATCGTAAGAATTAAAATGCGGTATTTTGTGCAACTTACTGCTCATCACTTTCACCCACTTTCAATAAATCCATAAACTTCTCATACTGCTTCTGCGACACCTTGTTACACCTCTTGTCTTCTCTGATTTCGATTTTGAGGTGTTTTTCTGCAATGTGTGACAGTTCCTTTGCAAGATTCTTTCTGCCCTGCTGTATGCCGTCACGGTAGCCTTTAGACGGCTTGTAATCATCAATCTGTGCCTTGCCCTCTCCTTGTGAACCACTTGTTTTGTTCCTTAGCTGGTATCCTTTGTCGGCATAAGCCTTAATGTAATGCTGCTCCTGCTTGTCAAGTTCGGATTTCGGAAAATGCAGAAATCCTATCTTCCAGCCACAAGGATTGCTTTTTGAGTACAATTTGTGCTTTTTGAGTGAAAGGTCAATATGTTGGTATCCGACAAGGTGCTGTGAAAGCCTTGTCAAAATATGTACAGCCTGCCCGATATAGGCATATTTGAATCCGTTTTCATCGGTTCGTGTCAAAAAGTATATGCCGCTCTCCTCGTCAAGCTTTGGATTGACTTCTAATAAGCGTTTTTTATTGTTCTGTTCAATCACTTTTGCCTGCCTAATACTTTGATAATTCAAATTTCATCACTCCAATCTATCATTTGACCGCAATTATCACAATAACGCAAAAAATAATCTCCAAACGGGTTTCCTGTGTCCGTTTTTAAATCATATTTACAACAAGGGCAATCGAAACTATTAGTATCATTTTCTATAGGCTTTTTTGGTATCCGCTTTTCAAGTGCCTGTATTGCAAGACCAAGCGCTTCTGCAAAAATTGAACACTCTGGATGATGTACTATCTCTGCTTTCAAGATTGTGTTTGCTTCATTCTCTTTCATACTCACACCTCTTTAATTAAATGGTAATCCCTCATCAGCTACGCCATCTGGAATTGACATAAAGCCGTCTGAACTAGCATTACCGCCCATAATTCCATTGTTATTATTGTTCTGCTGATTAGCACGACTTTCACAAAATTCATGTCTTTCAACAACGCAATCATTAGTGTAGACTTTCTGTCCGTCCTTGTTAGTGTAATTGCCTGTCTGCCATCTACCCTCAACGATAATCTTAGTCCCCTGATGAAGATACTTCTCCGCAAACTCTCCATTCTTGCCAAATGCGATACAGTTAATAAAGTCTGCTGCCTGTTCGCCCTCTTTCTTAAAAGCTCTGTCAACAGCTAATGTGTACCGTGCTACTGCCATACTTCCGTTTGCTGTCTGCGAATATCTGACCTCTGGTTCTCTAGTCAGTCTCCCGCATAAAATTACACGATTCATCTAATTTTCCTCACTTTCTGCTAATTCAAATCTGTATTTCTGTTCTGCATTAGGATATTTTTCCTTATCAACTTCACTCATAAACATTTCAAGAGGTCTATTCCAGATATGTCCCTCATGTTCATATACAACTGATATTTCCTCTGTTTCTGTGTGCCTTGAAATACCGATAATAGTAACAATCTTGCCAATCTTGAAATGCTTATATTTCTCGCCTTTCTGTGGTAAAGGTCTGTCAAATTCTGTACTGATGTTATCTGCCTTAAAATGCCTTGTGAGTAACGCAAGGTCACAGTTTGACTTATCTTCGCCATCAAGATTAAATTCTTCCGACTCTTCGATATGTAACTGTTGCCAGTTTTCAGCATATCCCACATTACTTATGTCATCATATATATCTTCTAGTGAAATATTTTCACGATTGGAAACTAAATAGCCGCTAAATCTAAATATCTTTGCCATACTATCCCTCGCTTTCTAATAATTCTTTATTGTCAAAAATATTGCCGATAACCTCTACTGTGTCTATCAAATCATCCTCATCATTAAAATTCCAATAAATTTCCCACAATGATATATAATTATCGTTTTCGCAAGCATATAAAATGTTTTCGCATCCTGTAACACGCATAATATTGTCTTGTAGTTCTTCCCAATCAATATTTTTTCGATACCCAATACCAAAACCTCCACACGCATACTTAATAACTCCTCTATGTCCTAAGAGTTCCACAATATCGTTCTCCCAAATCAGCTTGCCATTCTTGTCATTTAAGCCAGTACACTGGCAGATAGTGGTTGGGTCTATAGGTTCTGCATATGCATGTGCATATAAAGGTTGTATTCTATGTGCAAATTTGTTAAGGCTCTCGCTACAATCTCTATCAATATTGTAAATATAACATCCTTGCACCCATTCTCCATCGTCAACTCTCTTAGCCTTGAATAAATATTTATCTTCCATATTTTCTCCTATCAACAGTGATAACCTCTTTCCAACCATCTGTTTTTAAGTGGTGTTTTTGTGTATATTGTTCCGTAAAAATCATCTTCACAATATCCGCAATGTTGGTCTACATATTCATATAATCCAAAATCGTCTCTTTGATGTTTTCGTGCGACCTCATATTCCCTTAATTCTTTTGATTTCTTGTAGAGCCTATTATCTCTTTCATAACATTTTTCCAATGTCATGTATTCAAGGGACTGTCCGTGGCCATCAAAAACATCTTCATACTTGTTCTCGAATTTCATTCTAAGCTTATTATGTCGTGCTATTCTTAATAACATAAATAACACATACCATTTTTCAAAAAAGTCTATCATATTCTCTCCTATTCCGCTTCTGATTGAAGCCATTGTAATCTTTTCTTGATTTATATGGTCTGTATTCACATTTTCCATTTCTTGTCCTACAATAAACATAATCATCATCATTTTTCGTAAAACAGTATTGACAAGTTCTGCATTTTTCAAAGAAGTTTTCACTTTCCATTTATATCACCTCTCAATTCTTTCAGTTTTGCTTCGGCTTCTGATTTTGTGAGGAATACTGTTTTACCTATATCGTAAAGTCTGCCTAAATTAAATACAGTCCCATGCACATATGCTTTTTCGTAAGTTAGATATTTCCAATCGTAACCATGAGTTGTTGCTCCTGTTATTTCGTAAGCTGTATCTCCCACCTTGCAAGGCAGCTTAATAAGCCTGCCCTGCTCCTCTAAGTCCTCATATTCTTTTAACTTCTCTCTTAACTCAGCCGTAGCCCATAAGTTACGATAAAATACCGCCAAAAGCCCTATTGTGTCACTCACTCCAACTGTCAGCATTTCAGTCATATACTGGTCAAATCTCTCATCTGACATATAAAATAAATCTTCATCACACATATCTTTGACAAGTTTTCTAACAAGTTGTCTACTGTCAATATCCTGCTCATAATCCCTATATCTTGCATTGTGTTTTTCATCTATGTAACAACTGTTATGTGCCAGTTCAATCATTGGCATCATATCAGCTACTGGTTTATTACTTGTTAATCTTTCCATTCCTACTCCTTTCCGTTATCAGTCATCTTTTTCCTCAAAATCATCACAAGTATCATTATACATAGTTGCTATTCCGTAATTATCACTATCAGTGTTACTACAATAAAATTCCTTTTCTGTTGTAGAATACTTGTTATACTTACATTCTCCACAAATCTCCCTCATCAAAACGGACATTCATCTCCTTTCCTTAAAACCCATTCCTTGTTACGCTCTGCAACATCTACATTCGCCCCATAAGCAACTTTTTTCATCTTCTCGATAAAACTATCTCTATCAGAATTTTCATCTGATAGATGGCACATTATGACGTTCTGCAAGCTGTCTGAATGATTTGCTTTAACAAAATCGCAAGCTGTGTCAATGGATAAGTGACCTCTGAAAACGTGATTAGCTTTGCCTGTGTTATCCCTGTCGATTAAATCCTTGTCATAATTCACACCTAAGAGAATGTGGTTTATGTCTTTAAACTTCCACTTGATTAATTCACAATCGGTTATGTAAAGCATTCTCCCCATTTCCTTGTGAGTAATCAGAAATCCGAATATCGGGCAAGGCGTTCCGTCTGCATTGGTATGTGTCCAGCTTCCGTCTATTGTTGTTAAATCAAAAGGTTTTACTGTAAATTCGCCCATATTAATTGATTTACAGCTATCGCCTAAATATGGGGCAAATATCGGTATTCCCATAGCTTCAAAATCTTCTACTGACTTGCTATGGTCAAGGTGTTTGTGGGTGCATAAGACACCCACAACATCTTTAACGTTCCAATCTAAGCCTTTTTTAATTTCCTTAATCGGTATTCCGCAATCAAGGATAAGTGTTTCTCCGCTGCTGGAAGTTAAGGTATAGCAGTTCCCTGTACTTCCTGTTGCTATACATTTAAGTTTCATTCCTTAATTTTTCTGCATCCTCTCTTAACATTATTTTGAATTTTCCACCACACTCACAAACAGCTTTTGTGTCATAAACATTCCAATTTTCGTTAGAACGTGATTCGTCTTTTTGCTGTGGCTTTCCGCACAATTCGCACGCAATTATTATTGGATTTTGTTTCATATTTACATTTCACTCCTTTAATACTTAATATTCATATTTCCATGTTCATTAACCCAATCAATAGCTTCTGCGTATGTCACACCATTATTTTTTAAGTGATACAGTAAGTTGTAAAATTTAGGGTGTGTTTCTTTTAGCCTTAAAAATCTGCTTTCCTTTTCCAAATGACAGCCAAATCCGCATAGCACGCAACCTGTCCTTTGACAACCTGTAGTCTTTAGCAATGGTCTTTCATCATCAAAAATCCCAAAATCCGCAAGTGACATCTGATTTTCACATTGCCCCATAGATTCGTAATCTGTGACTACTTCGCCGTAAACGGAACATATTGGCAGATTATTTTCTTTAATGTAAAGCAACACATCTTGTTCTGTCCAAAAGCTCATAGGATTGCTATGTGGTCTTGTTACATTAAAAGCATTACAGCCGTCCTGTAGCCATTTTCGTGTACGCATAACGCTTTCACTTGCCATAGTCGCTATAATCGGCTTTCTGCCCGTTTTCTTTTCGTAATTGTGTGCAGGCTTTTTCTTCATAATGTCACAGCACAAGTCGCTTATCTCAAATGGTGCGTCAAGAAAGAATTTATATTTTTCTTGATTAAACTGACTATAATTGCCTTTACTATCTGTCAGTTCTCCATTCAGTCTGCGTAACCTGTATTCTGAACCGCTAGGGATAACTCCCATCTGCAAACTCTTGTACTGTTCGTTCTGCTTGTTTACTCTCCTGTCTATTCCTAGCAGGCCTGCCATATAGCAAGCATATGGAATTGTCTGTCTGTCTGTCTGTCTGTCTGTCTGTCTGTCTGTCTGTCTGTCTGTCTGTTAAGATTGTGTTATTAGATTTTTGACTGTCAAGGTATTTAACATATTTTCTTGCACCACTAACGCAATTTGACACTTCCTTGCTAATCATCGGAAATCCATACTGTTCACAAACTTCTGCGAATGAAATCTTGGGTTTCAAAATCACAAGGTTATCAAAAGTCTGTGCAAACTCCTTTAACTCTGGATACTGTGTCGGCACATCTACGAACACAAAAGGGATATTTTTATATCCACAAACTTCTCTGATTATGTGTCCTAAAACTGTGCTGTCCTTGCCGGCGCTGAATGATAGATACACTCCATCTTCGCCAAATTCATCAACCCAGCTCCTTACCCTCTCTGCTGTCATTAAAACCTTGATATTCAGCGGTAATGCCTGCCATTGATATAATTCCTGCATTGTGTGTTTTGCCATAATCACACCTCGATTTCATTGTCCTGTGGGAACTGGAAGTACTCGGTTGTAGCTTTCTGAAATTGCTCCTCACTCAAAATACTTTGAACTTCCTCAAAACGCTTTGAGTTAGCTGTGCAATGATAAAACACATTATTTTCATACACTTTTCTCAGTATTTCCATAGCCTTAATTGCCTTTTTTTCTGTTGAATAACTACCCATTACATATCTTTTATCACCAACTTCTAACAAATCTTTATTGTCAAAAATGTTGCCGCACACTTCAAAATGTTCTCTGTTAAATTTGTCAATTGGTGCTATATCTTCGCTTCCATTTTCTTTTGAGCAAAATCCACTTCCATGCCACAAAATTCTTATATAAGTCTCATCTTCTGGATATTCATCATCTAAATGTGCAACCATGATATCATTCTCCCAAATCAGCTTGCCGTTCTTATCTTTCAAGCCGGTGCATTGGCAGATTGTGGTTGGGTCTACCTCATTTATATTTATGAAATTCAATATGTGGTCGTATTCTGCCACAATATAAGGTGTGCCAGTAAAAGTATAAATTAGATTTCCACGAACCCATTCTTCATTATCAAGCCTCTTTGCCTTAAATAAATGTCTATTTTTCATAATTACACTCCTATTCCTGCATAAACGGTGGAAGCGTACTGTCTTCTGCCTGTTCTTCGGTTACTTCCGTGGCTGTGCTGTCAACAATGTCCGGTTCTTCAAAAGCAATTCTATTAGCATTTTCAGCAATTTCAGCCTGTGCGGCTTGATATACTTCGTCCATTTCAACCTGTGCCTGCCGTGCCATTGGGTCATAGTTCTTAGGATATTTCCTTGTCGCATTGTTACACATTTTTCTCTGAATCATACTCTCCGGTGTATCGAGCCAAGCACCGCTGATAAATGGTCTTGCAAGTTCACATTCAAGCATTTCATCAACTGTCTTACACGCTCTTAAAGTGTTAAGTATTTCTTCTTTCTTAGCCTTAATTTCTGTTTTCTGCTTTGGTGTAGCGTGGTATCTATCCTCACAAATGCCAAAAGTCTCATTCATTATGTTTTGCTTAACATGAGCTAAAAGATTTACCTTAACGCTGTCTCTATCAGCAGAAAGATACGTAACTGTTCCGTCTGCCAATTTAACAGGATAAACAACTCTTACTGCTTTATCAGACTGTCCATTTTCCTCCCACTCCGGTTCTGTAATTGTAAGTCCCTTGTGTTTAGGCGGTATGTACTTATCTCCCTCCTTAATTACCCAGTACGGATATACCTGTTTAACATCTTTGCCGTAATTAGCAAGCAAAGAATCGTAGCCGCTACCCTCAATTCCCATTTCAACCTGTTTCTGCCAAATATCTTTTCCGGTCTGCGGGTCAACGCCTATTTTTACGTTTCGCAACTGAAAATAGCACTCTCTCGGATATGCACTCGCATTTAATTTAAGGCTTGCACAACGCTTCACAATGCCCCTTAAATTGCTTGTATCAAGATTTCCCATATTAATCTTAGGGTCACTCTTAACAAGATTAAATATGCTTGTCATAGCTTCCATAGCGCACTCTTTTGCGTAATCGTCCATATCCATTCCAACAGCCTTATAATCATTGATAATAAGTCCTGTCATTGTATTGCTCCACTCACTTAAAGAGGTGGTAAACGCTTTCTTTTCCGCAACTGCTGTATTCTCTGCCATAATCTCTATTCCTCTCTTTCTAATAATTCTTTTACATATAAATCTGTATTTTTTCGGGTATCGGTTACAATTTGAAGTTATCCTCAAAGTATGTTCTGCCAGTTCTTTTGCTTTTAAAATAACTTTTAAATCTGTTTCTGCCATTTACTAATCCTCTGATTCAAAGAGTTCAGATGAAAAGATACAAAATGGGCGAACACCGCTGACACAGTAACAACCGCCGTTGCAGTTAAAAACGCCGGACGACGTAACAACGACCACGGAATATTCAAAGGCATTACCCTTTGTGCTCCATGGTGTTGCAAGCCACCACCAATCGTCAGCATTCGGAATAAAGCTTCTGTACTTGCGGTAGTCATCTACAGTCAGCAGAGATACTTTGTCTTCGCAACTTCCATATTCATCTTGACCGTCAAGTGAAAGTAGATTTCGATTAAACGAAACGATATTTTCTTCCCCTATCTCATCAGCAATTTTTTTAATAAATTCCGTGTTGAGATATTCTCTTAATCGACTTCCAATCCAATTATTTGATTCACTATCAAATTTCATTGAATCCTCTAATCTGTCAGCAAGGCACATATATCCTTTATCTGTAATATCAAGGATTGTCCATGTAAGCCCCGCAAGTTTAAATGTATTTCCCACACTTAACCCGGTAGGAATCTTCCTCGTATTTTCAACTGCTTTTAAAACAGCAACTTCATTTCTTAATTCATTAATCTGCTCTTGTAAACTTTTCATTGTCAATGTCATAATCAATCATTCTCCTTTCGATACAAAGATATTAGATTTTAAGATACAAAAAGGGCGAACACCGTTGCGGCCGCCACAGTCGCCGTCGCCGACATCGCCGGACGGCGAAACGACGGTAATTGTACGCTTCCAACCCCTGTCAGCCGTAGACCAAGGCGTACAAGTCCACCACCAATCGTCTAAATCTTTATTAACAAGCAAGTTGTTATACTTTCTTGCTTCGTCAAACGTTATCGGTCTTACCTTGCAATAACAAGGCTTAAACTCACCTTGCATATCAACAGATGTTAAGCTAACCACTTGTTCAATAATGTTTCCCACTCCAACCCCTGCTTCAATGGCTGGCTGAATGTTCTCTTCAATAATTTTTTTAAGGTTGGAGTTGTTGTAATCTTTTGTATCGTCATCGAAAACAATATCCTCTGACATAAAGCCTTTGGATATTACATTTGTCGTGCCACTGCAACCGTTTTTTTGCTCAAGAACGATAAAATCATGTTCTCCGATTTTAAACGTTTCTCCTGGCTGTAATTCTGATAACTGTACCTTACTATCCTTTTCTGCTTCTTCTAACTTTCTTACAAGTTCTCTAGCAAGTTCCAATTCTCTACTCATTTAATTTTCCTCACTTTCATTGATAATTCTCAATACATTTTCGGCGTTTTTTAATCTTTCTTTTTGCAGTCTAATCGTTGCTTCGCCCATTTCCTTGAATTTATTTTTTGCATATTCAAAGTTAGGTTCTGTCAAGATTATTCTGCTGTTAATAACCAGCCCTATATCCTGCTTTCTTATACGGCTGGTATACCCTGTACCATATGAATCATACATATATGTTTTTGGAGTTTCTCGTGCTTCAACCTTTTCTATATGTATTCCTTTTGGTCTATTGTTAAAAAAAGTATTTAATGTGTAAACATATAAATTCATGTTATCCCTCCACAATCTCTAATTTCTCACTATTATTAACAATCAGCATAATCAACTGACTATCAACCATGCCTGCTACCCGCTTCTGATTGTCGGTTGACAGGCTTTCACTGTCGTCCAAGAAAATCGGACAGCTAATACCGCTAATCCTCTGAATAGACTTACAAATGTCAACTCTGCCTAAGATTCGATTTCCCTTGTTTGACATGGTCGTAAGAATCGACTTGCCGTCAACTTTTGGAATGCAAACGGACTTGTAATTTCCATTCTTAGCCAGTTCAAACAACTGCCATTCAACTAATTCAAAATGGCTGTTAATAGCTTCTGACAGCATTTCATTCTTTGCTTTGTCCAATTCTTCAAGCAAGGCAAGTATCTTTTCTGCGTTCGCCTTGTTCTGTTCAGAATCAAGCCTTGTTTTCTTCAATTCTTCAAGCCGCTGTTCATCTGCGGAAGTATCGGATTTAGCAATCTGATTCTCGCAGTCAGACAACTGCTGTCTTAAATCCGTTTCCTGTGCCTTTAATTCTGCCTTAATTGCCGAAATGTCATTGGCCTTGTGCATAGCCTGTTCTTTTTCAGCAATCTGCTTTTCAAGTGACTTGTATTCCTCTGAACCTGTTACATCAATTTCAACTGGAAGTGCCGCTAATTGGCTTTCAAGGCCTTTTAACTTCGCTTCCTGTTCTTCTTTTTCAGACTTGTGTGTGGCAATTTCTTCATTCAATTTAGCAACGGATTCTTTTTCTGAATCCACAAGAAGTTTAATCTTATTACCTCTTTCAGCTTCGCTTTCAAGTGCCGAAGCCTTTTTAGATTCAAAGTTTTTAATAAGTAATTCAACTTTGTCTGCCGGTAACTCCTGTCCGCACATCTGACAAATTTTTTCATTTTCGTCAAACTGCATTTCATGTAATTTTGTCCACGTTCCCCTAGCTTCCTGCAATTCAAGCGTGTATCTGCCAATAACTGCATTGGCTTTTTCAATTTCATCATTAGCTGTTTCAATACCTCTTGAAATTTCATCAATCTTGCGCTTGACATCAACGATTTCATCATCAATCCGTCTTCTCTGTTTGAAGTTTTCTTCATTTGCCTTGCGGCTCATGTCATTCAATTCAAATTTAAGATTGATAATGTCGGCACTTGCCTTGTCATATTCAGCCATCAGCTTGTCATTGTCAGTCTGTTTTGCAATGCAACCAGCAATCTGTTCTTTAAGGCTGTTTTTGAGCAATTCAAGGTCAGATGTATCAATATCAGACTTAATCTGAATATCTCTTTCTTTTTCCTTAATCTGTCCGTCAAGGATAGGTAAATCCTTTGTAATTTTGGTCTTGGTAGCCTTATTCATAGCCAATAATTCCTCTGCCGCATATTTGCCTAACAATGGAACTAACTCGGCTAATTCGGTCTGCTGGCGTGCTACATCAATATCAGAAACGTCCTCTACTAAATTGAATAAATATCCTCTCATGTCTGCCGGTTTCTGATTAAGAAAGCCGTTGATGTTACTGCACATCTTAAACACGTCCATATCAACACCTAGATATGCGTTGAAATCCTTTAATGTCTTAGGCACATCATTGATGAAATACTTGTTATCGTCTTTATAACTGCTACCATCCTTACTGTAGGTACGCTTCTGCACTTTCTTCATAGTTACTTCTTTTCCGTCAACATCAAGCACAATTTCAACACTGGTGTCCATATCATCAACGGACTTTCCGCCTACTTCCCGGCGCACAACCGGATTATCTTTTAATTCATAATCACAGTTAAACAGGCACCAGTTGTATGCCGTAGCAATACTGGATTTTCCTTTGCCGTTCATTGCTAAAATTTTTGTTAAATCAAAGAAGTTAAATTCTTCATGCGCATAACACATGAAATTTTCTAATATAATTTTTAACAGCTTAATCTTCATCCCATTCCACCTTGTCCCTTTCTTTTTCAATTTTTTGGGCTTCAAACTCATTTCCCAAAATTCTGTACATGTCCACCAGTGATATGTACTTATCCGCTTTTGTTTTGCTCAAAAGCACTTGAACTCTTGTTTCTGTGTCCAAAAGTGCTTCATACCGTTTCTTCGAAATCTTAATCTTCGCCATTTTCGGAATCCCCCTCTCGTAAATTATTGATTGACAATTCGTAGGCTGTCTTAATTTCTTCTGTGCCGTCTTCATACCTTTTCAGATATTCACGGCTTTGCAGTCTGCCAGTACAAGAGATTTTTTCGCCCACATTCATGAGCCCTGCCTTAACAGCTTTTCTTCCCCATGCAACGCACGGGATATAATCTGATTTTCCATACGGACGGTTGACCGCGATCAGAAGGTCGGCGATCTCTCTTCCCAGAGGTGTTTTCCGGTAGACCGGCGGTTTACATATGTATCCATCGAGGTAAATCTGGTTGGATTTGACGGAATCGTCCTCTTCCTCCCCGAAGCTTAATTCCCGCGCAAATACGGAGAGTACCAGACGGTTCTTCTTCTCCTCGTGGCGGTTGTAGGACCGGAACTGACCGCTGATGCAGATCCACTCACCCTGGTAATCCTGTGATACGTCCACCAGCCGCTCGGAGACCATCACCGGAATGATGTCCTGCGATTCACTCAACCGCTTGACCATCACATCGACGAGGTAAAAGCCCTCTCCGAATACCTGATGGCTGAATGTAAACGGGGAGACAATCTCTCCCATGATAACCACCTGATTGTTTTCAATCATCTTGTCTGCCATAATGAAAATCCCCTTCCTTTGTCTTTTCTTTCTGAATATTGATTTCTGATCGGTACTTTGCTGATCTATAATCCTAATGTATGAACCACATTTCTTTTTCAGAACCACTTTTTTCCAGATTTTTTTATTTCTATTCAAATCAGCATTCTGCCCAATTTTTTGTATATGTTTCTGTAAAAACCGCACCACATGCTTCGTATTTTCTACCATTGCAATACAAAAAATGTCACATCTTCCCTGTTTTTTTTCTCTGTTCTGTGTTATAATAGTTCAGATAGGCAGGCATCCAGCAGAGACAGAACGGCAAGGCACCTGCCTTTGTGCTGTGATAAACATTCCCGGCCGGCTTGAAATTTTGAAAAATTGAACCCGGCAGGGTCAACCCATAGGAAGAGGAATGAAGAAATGAAAACAACGAGAGAAGATGTAAGAAACGTTGCCATCATCGCCCATGTCGATCACGGCAAGACCACTCTGGTCGATGAATTGTTAAAACAGAGCGGCGTGTTCCGTGCCAATCAGGAAGTGGCAGAACGTGTCATGGACTCCAATGAT
>OHFL01000515.1_pt1 | contig 25274 bp, 28 predicted proteins | sample 1567491 | NCBI WGS metagenome assembly OHFL01 (sample SAMEA3879539, study PRJEB24766) | human gut metagenome | biome: human-associated habitat; feature: feces | place: USA | collected 1985/1987 | reverse complement strand
AAGCTATTGACAGTATAATTATTTTAGTGTATTGTGTAAGCACAGGTTGCAGAAATGCAAAAATGAAAATTGAATAGTAATTATTTTTAATACCTACAAACGCGAGCCGCGGATTTATTCCAGCGACCAAAGAGACCCAAATAAAAACTGGGTTGAACAATGCAGTTTGTAGGTATTTTTTTATTTTAAAATTTAAAAGTTGGGAGGTGTACAGAATTGGAGAAATTAGCAGGAGCAGAGCCAAGCTCATTAGAATCAATCAAAAATGACTTTGAGGAGTATTTAAAAGAGTTCTGCACTGAAAATGACATTAAAGACCAGTACGACATCTATCCGGCTATGTGGAATGCAGCACTTACATATATTTGCCAAAATACTTTTAAGGCTAATCCAAGTATTTTAGCAATGCCTAAAAATATAAATAATGCTTATAACTTAGAAGCTGTAGATTATATATTAGATATATACGCTTATGAATGTTTTATACATAATCAAGAGATTAGTGTTATTGGTTTTCATTTATTTTCGGGTATATCTTTAAATGCTATATATAATTTAAACAATAACAATAAAAGAGTTGTTGTGTATAAGGACTTAGATGGTAATGTTATTAGTAATTTAACTGTAAGCAGATTAAAAGAGGGGGAATATACAAAAGAATTAAGTTCAAAAGGGAGTGACATTTTTAAAAAATTGAAATTATTTTCTGAGGAAAGTTTGACAGCTCTGATGAAAGACAGGCGAAACAATCCAATGAAGTACTTGCCCATACTAAATAGGCGCTTCGGTTGGAATCTGCCAGGAGTAAGCCGGGAAACGTTCGGCAAGACAGCATTGACAGCGGCAGACCTCCCAAAATTGGGAACGGAATTGGACGAAAACGGCGCACAACTTCCACGGTTAGAAGCGTGCGAAACGTTAAACAATTCAGACACAATTTAAAAGTGCCGTATTTACTGGTGTCCAAGCTATTTCGATATGCTTAGAGTTTCGCTAAACATGAGTTTAGCGAAATGTATAAAACAAATAGTCAGAAACAGCAAACAAAACAGCAAATAATCAAACAATTAAATAACGGCAGATAATTGCCTGCAATGGTGATTCTGTTAGGGGGTGGGGGTTGAATAAAAACAGCCACCCGGCCCGACTAAGTACCAAAAATAATCTCAAAAACAAAAAGAGGTGTATCAATGACATTAAACGAGTATCAGGCAGAAGCAATGCGTACAGCAAGTAGAACAGCCACAGCACACGAAGATAATCTTTTGCTTAATGGAGTGATGGGCTTAAATGGCGAAGCTGGAGAAGTGATTGACATGGTAAAGAAAATGCTTTTTCAAGGTCATACGCTTGATAAAGACCACATGGCAAAAGAACTGGGCGATTGCCTTTGGTATTTAGCCGTAGCCGCAAAAGGCATTGGATATGACTTAGATACCATTGCTGAAATGAACAAAGCAAAGCTTAGAAATCGTTACCCGAACGGTTTTGAATCCGAAAGGTCGTTACATCGGGATAGCAAAGACATTTAAAGCAAAACAAACACCTTGTCAAACAATGCTGTAAGAATGGCTACAAAGGATAGTACAATGAGGTGTGCGGGAAATAGAGTTGGGAATACCCGCAAAACAATGCCCTATAGCCAAGCGGTAAGGCACGGGATTTTGATTCCTGTATCACCGGTTCAAATCCGGTTAGGGTAGCTGGGCTTTTGATAGCCCTTTTGTCCCATTCTTTGGTACCCCCTTATCTCCCGTTAGCGGAAAGCTGATTAAAGGACCGTCACAAGGTCCGGCGGGATTTACAAACATGATTACCCCGGTGCAGATAGGCTTTTCAACCTTGCCGGGATACACTGAATTGAGTTAAAACTTTTCGGGATACTGGAAAGTGTAGGCTTTTTGCTTGAAGCAATTTAAGCAAAGAAGACAGCAAAGCTGTCAACAAAGTGGTGTAGTATATCATCATAAGGACGTCAAAAGTAGAATCCTTGTGGCTGACGAATAATAAACGCTTGCGGTGCAAGAATAACCTGTTTGTGTTCGTGGTGTGAAAGACTACAAACAAAACAGGAATTTCATTAAGTCGGCTTGCCTTGAATCCGGGAAACCGGAGTATAACACAAGAAATTCGTTAAAGTAGCGGTATGGCAAAACGAAATTTTTTTGCAAAAAAAACTTCCGGAAGAACCGTGAAATAAAGCCGTATCTGATAATTGCAAAGGTGTCCTGACCGAGGACAGCATACAGAACAGTGGTGGATACCCGGAAAAGCTAATAAAAGAAGGCGATGTTTACAGACTTATTATTAAAGCAAGCGAGCAAAGCAATAGCCATACAATCAAAGTTGCAGATTAAATTCGCTCCCTGTCCGTGCTTAACAGCGGTAAGAAGCCAAGGGTCGCACCCGGAAGCTCGGACTTATCGTCACGGTGACTGAATGTGACTGCGGGTATGATGAATAAAGAGAAGTCTTAATCATGTTTGTTTTTTGGAAAAGCAGCAACGATTGGCGGTGTTGCGGCAGACTGTAAATCTGTTCCCATGTGGTAAACATTGGCGGTTCGATTCCGCCCTTTTCCATTTTTTTAAAAAAATTAAAAATAAAAAAGAGGTGCAGTATGGCAAAAGGTGTTCATGCAGTAGATAAGGACAAGTTTATTGAAGCCTACAATAAATGGGCGAGCGGCGAGGTAACGATAACAAAAGCAACGGAAATAGCCGGCATGAGTTATCCGACATTTCACAAATACGTAGGCATATTAATTACAGGTGGGAAATTTCCTGACGGGCTATTTAAGGACTAGGAGAGTGTGCATGAGAGTAGAGATTAAAGGCAATGTATATGGAATGTCACGCAAAGAGTACAAGCAGTTCCTTAAAATAGCAAGTAAAGCTATACCATGCGGCATTTATGCGGCTGAAAAGGGGAGCACTGCTATTATGCTGAATGAAAAATACGGCAGCATTGAAGATTTGAGAAAATCCGTGTCCGAATATAAATTAAAAGGGTTTAAGGTGTATTACAATGACAAGAATAACGATAAAAAAAGTTCTTAAAACTCTTAATAAAACACTTGATATGTTTATATTTGCATTAATTATTTCAGTTTTAATCGCTGGTCTTAGAATTATTTTAGAATTTTTATTTGGTGTAAAAATGACAGCAATCATTGTGTTTGCCTTAATGTTTATTTGTATTTTTATATTAAACTTTTTGAAAGGGTGATGTTCATGAAAAAAAAGAAACTTTGCGGATTAGTTATGTGCTTTTTACTCTGCACGGCATTGGTTGGTTGCAGTGTATCTGAAATTGAAACTACTGATAATGCAAGCATAACAGAAATTCGCAATCCGAGCATTTATGAATTTGTTGACAAAGATACAGGTGTCCACTATTGGATTTATTCTCAAAGATTAACTAAGGGGGGAATGGGTGGGATAACACCGAGATTGAATTCGGACGGAACAGTAATGACAACAAAATAATCAAATTACCGGCTGACAAATAGGGTCAGTCGCTAACCAACAAAAATTATTGGCAGAGGTCTGAAAGTGCCTTTGCTTTTTTGGAAAGTAGAGGTGCTTTTCTTTGGCAAGTTCAAGCCTTATTTCAGTAGTAAGTCAGTATGAAAAATATATTGAAAGTAATGGTATTAATGAATCGGTAGTAAACGCATACATAGAAGCCGCCCAAGTTGCACTACAAACAGAAAAAGACGTTGAATATGGATTGAAAATTTCGGCAAGAGCAAAGCAGTTAGCAGAAAAATTCATTTTTGATTCCACAGGCGGCACGGCATGGGATTTAGAAAAGTTTGCATTTAAAAATAAAGTCCAGTACGACATACTGGATAAATACTATAGCGTATTACTTGCGGAAGCACAAAACAAAATCGTTGACAGCGGCTTTATGTACCTTGAAAAGAAGCGAGAACCAAAAGAGCGGTTTTATATGCCACGGCGCAAACAATTCCTTAAAATAGGGCTTACACAGGCTTTACAAGGCATGATTGACGATAAGTACGATATTTTGTGTGTGTCGTTAATTCCCGGAGCCGGAAAAACAACAGTCGAAAAAATGTTTAACGCACTTGTGGCTGGATGGTATCCAAAAGACTTTAGCTTGTTTTATTCGCACAGCGGCGATATAACGCGAATGTATTTTGACGGTGTGTATGATATTGTTACAAATTCAGACGAATATACGTGGAGTGAAATATTTCCGAATTTACACGTAACAAGCACAAATGCAAAACTTGAACAATTCAATATAGGCAAATACAAACCGTTTCCGTCCGTGCAGTGTACGTCGGTAGGTAGCAAGAATAGCGGAAAGGTTAGAAGTTCAAAATATTTGTTGGTCGACGACTTGATTGGGGGGGTCGAGGAAGCCTTAAATCCAACGACTCTTGATAAGTTGTGGAACAAATACGCAGTAGACGCAAGGCAACGTAAAATACAGGATACGGACGGTCATAACTGCAAAGAAATTCACATTGCCACGCGTTGGAGTGTTAGAGATGTGATAGGACGTATTCAAAATATGTATGCAGGAAATCCACGGGTAAAAGTTATTGCAGTCCCGGACATTGACCCGGAAACTGGAGAAAGTAACTTTGACTATGAGTTTAGCGGATTTACTAAAGAATTTTTTGAAGACCAGCAGTTATTAATGGACGATATATCATATCGCTGTCTGTACAAGCAAGAGCCGATTGAACGTGAGGGCTTGCTGTTCCCGGACGACAAAATAAGAAGATACCTTAATCTTCCGCATGGAGAACCGGAAATAATTACGGCACAATGCGATACAAAAGGAAAAGGAACAGACTACTTTGTCATGCCAATACTTCAAAAGTACGGTGAGGATTATTACTGTGTTGATTGTGTGTGCGATAACACGGCAGACTATGAAATGCAATATGAAAACGCGGCAAATGTAATTGTCAATAACAAAGTTCAAGAATGCGAATTTGAGCGAAATGCGGGCGGTGACAGAGTGGCAATGGAAGTCAATAAGCGTGTGCTTAGTAAAGGCTGGGTTTGCAATATTACCGATATGCCGACAGAAACAAACAAAGAAGCACGAATTTTTCAGTGTTCAAACTGGATATTACAGCACGTTATTTTTAAAGACCCGCAGTTGTACAGTCCAAAAGAGCCATACGGCGTCATGGTTGGACTTTTAAAGCAGTATTCAGTTTCGGGCAAAAAGCAGTTAGATGATGTGCCCGATGTTTTTTCAAATTTTGCATTAAGAATTACGCAATCAAATAAGACAGCAAAAATTGAAGCTGCTATTAATCCATTCCGCAGGAGGTATTGATTCATGACGACAAAGGAATATTTACAGCAAATCGGCAAATTAAATAAAATGATTAACAATAAAATGATTGAACTGGCACAGATGAAAGAAATGGCATACAGTATTAAAGCCGTGGGAACAGATGAGCGCGTTATGTCTTCTAGCGACCCGGACAAAACAGGCTGCGCATATGCTAAGATTGAAGAAATGGAAGAAAAAATTAACGGCATGATTGACAACTACGTAGATACTAAAGAAAAAATTATTAATCAAATTGAAAGTATAGAAGACGAAAACCTATATAATATTTTATTTTTAAAATACATAGCAAAAAAACGGTTTGAAGATATTGCGGTGGAGATTGACAAATCATGGCGACAGACAATCCGATTGCACGGAACGGCACTCAAAAAATTTGAAGAAAAATACGGAAAAGAATACTTGTCATGTCATTGAATGTCATATTAATACTGTGTTATTATTATAATGTAAAATAAAAGTAAAAGTTCCGAGGAAAGCACTGCTACAGAAATGTGGTGGTGCTTTTTTCATGCCAAAAGAGGTTGAATATGAGGTTTTACACTAAAAAAAATAAGGCTGTAATGTGTCCGAATTGTGGCAAATTATTGACGTATGCCGATAAAGATGACCCCAATTTACATAAATTGGCTTGCAAGCATTGTCGTAAGTGGATTTGGTATTATCCGAATGATGATGATAAAAATGAAGCCAAAGAAATCCCGGATACACGCTCGTCAAGCGGAGTTAGACTTTACTAGGAGTATTAAATATGTTAAATGATGTATATTTCTACGAACTCGTAAGAGGTTGTTATGGACGCAAAATTGCATATACCAATGTTGAAAAAATAACAGCAGATAACGTTGTTAAAATCGTTGGAGATTGCATTGGTGTATTTAACTATAACAAGCCCATTATCCGGTATTTGTGGCACTATTATAAAGGCGACCAGCCGGTATTATACAGAATAAAAATGCAAAATGAAGACGTAAACAATAAAGTTTGCGAAAATCACGCATATGAACTGGTTCAATTTAAGGTTGGACAAACATATGGTGAACCGATACAGTACGTTAGCCGAAAAGACGATGAAAAAGTTAATAAAGCGGTTGATACGCTGAACGATTATATGTCTGACGCTAACAAGCAGGAAAAAGATATTAAGGCAGGAGAGTGGCAGTCAGCGACCGGCACATCTTTTAAAGCAATACAGATTGTTGACGGCGACATACCGTTTCGGATTATAGCACCAAGCCCAATGAACACCTTTGTTATTTACAATAAAGCTACAGAGGAACCGGTGCTTGCTGTACAGGAGTTAAAAGACGAAAATAACAACTTTTATAAGCTGTGTTATACAGATTCAATGACATTTAAAATTCAAGACAGCAAAGTTATTGAAAGCAGATTGCACGCGTTTGGCAGTATCCCGATTGTGGAATATCCGAATAATCACGAAAGAATTTCGGATATTGAATTGGTTATCAGCCTGTTAGATTCAATAAATACCATGCAGTCAAATCGAATGGATTCGGTGCAGCAGTTCGTTGAATACTGGGTAAAATTTATCAACTGTGAAATTGATGATGAAACTTTCCAAAAGATGAAAATGAACCATGCACTCGTTGTTAAGTCTATTAATAAAGATAACAAGTCAGACGTGGAAATTATGACGCAGGAATTAAACCAAACACAGTGCCAAGTTGCCAAAGACGACTTGTGGGACAATACATTGTCAATTCTTGCGATTCCAAACAAACAGGGTAACACCGGCGGAGATACGCAAGGTGCGGTGGAATTAAGAAATGGTTGGGATTTCTCGAAAACAAGGGCAAAGCTTAAAGACCCGATTGTAAAAGCAGCGGAAAAGCGGCTTGCAAAGGTTGTGTTAAATATTATACGGATTAAGGACCGTGATTTAGGCATAAAAATGCGGGATTTTGAAGTGCAAATTAATCATAGCCCACAGGATAATATGTACACTAAAGCACAAACACTTACAGTATTGCTTCAATCTGGCATACATCCACTTGTAGCAATTAAAACGGTTGGGCTTTGGGGAGATTCAGAAAAAACATTTGTTCTTTCAAAGCCATACCTTGATGTCTTATATAAGACTGTTGAAAATATGGAAGAACAGGAAACTAAAGCACAGGAAATAGTTAATCAACTTAATAATCAGCAAAATAAGGCAGTTAACGAGCAATAATCGGTAACTGCTTTTATTTTATAAAATTGCAGTCATGCGACAAATGGCAGAAACAATCGAGCGGAGAGAACCGTGTAAAAAAACGTGATTTTAGGAGGAATAAACGATGACAAGAGAACAGGCAAAACAGAATCTTATTTCAATCGGAATTTCAGAACCGACAGATGAGCAGGTGAGTAATTATCTGAATCAGTTAAACGGTGAAACAAAGAAAGAAAAAGATAAAGCGGCAGAGTATAAAGCGAAAGCTGACAAGGCAGACGAACTTCAATCAAAAATTGATGAAATAGAAGCCGGAAACCTTACAGAGCTTGAAAAAGCCAACAAAGCACTGGAAACGGCAAACAATCAGATTGCGGAGTTACAAAAAAACAATGCAATTAGAGATTTGCGTGAAAAAGCCATGACGGATTTTAAAATCACGGCAGAGCAGGCAAAGACGGTTGTAAAAGAGGACGGAAGCTTTGACACAACTGTTCTCGGACAGATTATTTCAGAGAAAGAAACCGCTTCCGCACAGGCAAAGGAACAGGAAATTGCCAAAGGTACACCGAATCCGGGCGGCGGCGGTAGTAACCAAGATTTAGAGAAGACAGAAGCAGAAAAAATAGCCGCAAGTCTTATCTCAAGCAATCCAAAAAGTCAAAGCAACAATGATGTTTTGTCACATTATTTAGGAGGTAATTAAATGTCAAATATGCAGTATGAACAGACTTCATATGTCGGAAACGTTCAGATTTTAAAAAGACTGCCTAATGAAGCGATTCCAATGACACTTGATTTTACAGATGTTGTTGAAAAGACGGCTGACGGCAGAAAGATTGTAAAGGCCGGCACACCAATCGGAAAAAATGGAAAGGCAGACAACACGGCAACGGTCGTAGGTATTCTGAGATATGACGTCACAGAAGACAGGCCACAGGGTGTGCTTTTGAAGAAAGCATATATCAATAAAAGCGTGGCTGAAAAGCATTCCGGCACTACATATGACGCGGGCGTTTCTACAGCGCTTCCAATGATTGTATTTGAATAATTTGGGAGGTATATAGATGTTAATTAATGAAGTGTTAAACAGTAAGTCTATTGCACTTACAACAACAGAAGAAGCAAGTAATCAAATCCCATATCTCGGATTAAATTGGTTTCCGGAAAGAAAGAAACAGGGGCTTGATTTAAGCTGGATTAAGACGCATAAAGGACTTCCGGTATCACTTGCACCGTCAAATTTTGACACAATCCCGACACTTAGAGCAAGAAAGGGGTTAAGTAAAGAAAAAACACAAATGGCATTTTTTCGTCAAGGCATGGAAGTCGGCGAAGAAGAACTGCTTGAAATCGCACGTGTTAGTTCTACAGATGACCCGTATCTTGAAAGCGCCTTATTAAGTGTATATGACGATACTAACAACCTCGTGAGCGGGGCAGAAGTCGTGCCGGAACGTATGAGAATGTCACTTCTTGCTACAGAAGCAGGACACCCGGTTATCACTATTGAAAGTGACGGTGTGCAGTATGCATATGATTACGACAAAGACGGTTCGTATGCAAAAGAACATTACGCAAAGCTTGAGGATACCAGTATGTGGAGCGATACAGTAAACTCTAAGCCGCTTACAGACCTTAATAATGCTCGAAAAAAGTTACAGAAGAAAGGCAAGATTGCTAAATACGTACTTATGAACACCAATACATTCCAGTATTTGCTTGAAAATGCACAGATTAGAAATTCAATCCTTGCACAGAATCTTACGGCAACGATTGAGGTTGATGACGACACAGTAATTTCAGTTGTTCAGAAACGCACAAAGCTTACAATCGTCCTGTATGACAAAATGTACATGGACGAAGCTGAAAATGAACACTATTTTTACCCGGACAACAAAGTAACACTGTTGCCGGACGGAAAACTGGGTAACACGTGGTTCGGAACGACACCGGAAGAAAGAACTGCAAGACAGGTCACTGATGTTGACGTAACGACATATGGAACAGGAATTACGGTCGCTACAAAGGTTGAGTATGGTCCGCCAATGAAAATGTCAGTGTTTGCTTCTGAGGTAGTATTGCCGTCTTACGAAAATATGGATAGCACATTCGTACTTGAGGTTCATCATGATTAATCGGAGGTAGCATATGAAATATCCATATATCGTTATTAAAAACGGGAAATGGTATACGGCAGGCGAAGAAGTCCCGGACACTGTGCCGGGAAACAAGCCTGCCGGATATACCAAGACTGAAATAAACCGTATGCCGACAGCAGAATTGCAGAGTTTAGCGGCACAGAACGGCATTGAAAATGCGACGGAAATGAGCGGAGTTGACCTTAAAGCAATTTTGATTGAGAAGTTAGGATTATAAGTAGGAGAACAGCATGGAAGAATACACAACATTAGAGCAGGTAAAAATCCGGCTCAAACAATTTCATATTGAAACGGTTGAAAACGAGGATAACACTGAATCTGATGTTGTTGTGTTTGACAGCAAAGAAGATAATTTACTTCTTGAACAGCTCATAAAACAGGCAACGAAAGATGTAATTGCAAAACGGTGTTATCCGCAAAGTTATACGCAGGAACAGATTGACAATGACCTGAAAAGCTATGAAAGTGTAATTGTCAATCTTGTGGTATATGACCGGTCACAGGCAGGAGAAAACTACATGGCAAGCTACAGTGAAAACGGTGTAAGCCGTAGCTGGAAAGACCGTGATAGCCTGTTTGTAGGGGTATATCCGTTTGTAAAAGCATTATAGAAGATTGTGCGTTACGTTTTACCAGCACCGGGAAAACGTAGCAGGCGGCACACAGTAAGGGTGGTGGGCGGTGTGCCAAAAAAAATGAAAGGCGGTATATTATGCCAGTTGCAATAATTATAAGTATCATATCGGTTGCTTTTTCCGTCTTTTTTGGATTTTTTAGTCTTTGGTTTGGTTTGAAAAACAACAAACACACAGACACAAAAGACATTGAAGAACGCGTAAAAGAGAATACACGTATCAATATGAAACTTGACGCCATTTCAAGCAATACAACTGAAATAAAAAATGAAGTGTCAGAAATGAGAAAAGAGATTAATTCTCACGATACACGAATTATCAAAGTTGAAGAAAGCGTGAAATCGGCACATTACAGACTAAACACTATTGAAGAACGTCTGAATGGCGAAAAGGAGATGTAATATGAATATTTTAGAAACATTGACGTTAAACATCACGATTATTTTAGCGGTAATCGGCGCAATCGCGTTTATTGTGTCGGTGATTACACAGGTTATCAAAGGAGTAGGTGTTTTTGCGAAGATTCCAACTGACGGATTGGTACTTGTGTTATCAATCGGCATTACAGTAGCGGCATTTGTAGCATATATGCAGTATTTACACATGACTATCCTGTGGTACATGGTTTTAGCCGCAATTATGGCAGGCTTTGTTGTTGCTTTTGTTGCTATGTATGGCTGGGAGAAGCTTTCAGAACTGTGGAAACGGTTCGGAAAGAACGTAGATTGATATGTTGGACATTAATAAACAAAAGATGATTTACGCACTTAAAGACGGCAGAACACCGGTATACCAACTGAATAAAGACGGTTCAATAAAATACATCATTGTTGACGGTGAAGAGGTCCCTGTTGAAACAGGAGAGTATACCACAAGTTATAAAAAGCCTGTGGTTTTTTATTCTTCAATAAGCAATAAATTAAGCGAAGCACTGATAAAGGAATTTGGTGTAGATAATTCTACGAATTTTGTTCAAATTGTGGAAGACAAAGGCAAATTGCCGTTAGATGTTGGCTCGCTTGTTTGGAAAAAGTCAGAAGTGAGGTACAAAGATAAGGATAAAACAATCATTGATGAAACCAGTTGCGATTATATCGTTAAGGGTGTCGCTGATGAGGGATTAACGGCAGATTTATTTCTTTTACAGAAAAACGTGAGGTAAGCACATGGCTACAAGACCAATAGTTATAACATTGTCCCAAAAATCCGTAGAAAACGCAATAAAACGAGTACAGCAGTATCAATTAAGATTTCAACGTAAACTTAGAAAATTCGTGAAAGAACTTGCTAATGTAGGCATTGCCGTAGTTGATACCAATATGACAGAAGCGCAGTATACGTTTGACGGCAAAATAAGAAGCGGTTCTGACACGTCACACAATGCTTACGTAGAACTTAATTCCAATGGTAGTACGGCAGAAGCAAAACTGATTGTACAGGGGAAAGAACTGTTATTTATCGAGTTTGGCGCAGGCGTATATTATAACGGCGCCGCCGGTGCAAGTCCGCACACCAAAGGAGAAGAATTTGGATTTTTAATCGGTTCGTATGGCAAAGGCAACGGACAAAAAAAGGTTTGGGGCTATTACGATGAAAATAACCAACTTGTGCTTACAAGAGGTGTAAAAGCTACTATGCCAGTATTGAAAGCAGAGCAAAAGATAATTGAGGACTACAAAAATGTTGTAAAGAAGGTGTTCGGATAATGATTGATAATCAGTGGGCTTTTGATTTAGAAACAAATGTATTTTCGATAATCAAGAAAAAGGCATTGGCAATTCTTGAAGATAATTACCCGGATATTAGCATTACAGCAGATGAAGAATCAAACGATACGCCGGTGTTTCCGACGGTGTTAATACAGTCTGTTGAACCGACTGAAACAAACAGTGATTTAGAAGCTGACAGAATTAATACTGTAGACTTTACAGCACAGGTAACAGTAACAACAAACCGAAGCAGAAGCGAGGCATTGCAAGTATCCAATGTTATAGCGGATTTGTACAAGAAACGATTGTTTAAGATAAAGCCCATGCCGTTTGTACGAAAAGAGGGAAATCTGTGGACAGCAACTTTCCGTGCAAAGCGCAAATTTGGGTGGAATGACATTTTATAGCAATTTACAAAGAGCCGAAAGGCTCTTATTTTTATGCAATTTTTTAGGAGGTAAACATGGCTACAGGTTTAAAAAGTAGAATTATTTACAGGAAAAAGACCAAAGAAAGCAACGAAAGCGATTACTGGGCTGGCACATACAACCTGTTGATTAGAGCAAAAAGTATTCCGTCACCGGTAGGTGAGCGTAACATGGTTGATACGTCTACGCTTGAAGATTTAGTCGAAACGCAAGAACCCGGAAGACGCGCGGCGGGTTCAATGGCTGTAAGCGGTGCATTTGAACGCGAATATCTTGACAATTTAGTTGAGATTGAAGACGAAAAGTTAGACATTGTTGTTCTTTATGGCACAGACGGCAAAGGTAAAGAGGGCATTTGTGGTTTTATCGGCTCTGAATCATTCGCGCCGGACGAAGCTACAGACGACCATTTAACAGGTACTTGCAACATTGCTATTTCAACAGTGCCGCGTTGGATTCATAAAGACTATGACGTTGCGGTAACAGAAGATGAGAACGGTTATCCGACATCAATTACATTATCAAAAAAATCGTAAGTCAGTCCGAAAAAACAAATAAGGCTGTTGCGACTGACGAGGATACAAAAACAGCCGTAGTAATTTGATGGCTAGTAAATAATATGGCAGGGCGGCAGAAATGCCGTCCCTGTCCTATATAAAGCGAAAAGGACAGGTAATGAATATGAAAACAATTACAGTAAACAGTAACGAATATAAATTAGAGTTCTCTTTTGAAGCGGCAGAGTATAAAGACATCGTGCAGAAAATGTTTAAGGTCCTCAGCGGTGCTTACGTTGTCGAAGAATCAAAGGATATGCAGAATCCTACTACTAAGGATATTATCAATGGCACGGCAAATATGATTGGCGATACAGCAGATATTTGCGTTACTGCTTTTTATGCCGGCTTATTAGAAAATAATCCACTTTCACATGAAGAAGCAAAAACGGTTATGAGGGACTATATGAAAGAAAATAAGCTTTCGTACAAAAAACTGTATGACGAATTGAGAAATTGCATGGAAACAGATGGTTTTTTCGACCTGTCGGGGCTGAACGACATGATTCAGCAGATGTACGGGACAGCACCGGAAGCGACAGCACAGACAGCATAAAAAAATCTGAAATTAACTGGCATAAAATAATTTGGGAAGACTATTTTCCGACAGCCTTTTCAATTGGGATACACATAGATGAGTTTAAGCACATGACACCGGCACAGTTAGGATACTGTATAAAAGGACATGAGTTGAAAAGAAAAGAACAGGATAGCGATATGTGGCACTTTGCCGGCACATATGGAATATCTGCCCTTATTTATGCGATAGACCGTTGCTTAAACGGTAAAAAGGCAAGGTCGGAGTACATCAAAAAACCAGTTTCAATTTTACTTGAAGAAGAAAGTAAGCCAAAATCAAAAGAAAGTAATGAAGATGTTGCAATGTTTGAAATGCAACAAAGAATCAAAATACTGGAAAAAGAGGGAGGCATATTAAGTCCGTCATAGGTGGTAGCACGCGAATTGCTACCACCTTTATTTTTGCGCTAAAGGTGGTGAGGACGTGGCAGATAATGAACTGGACAGCTTAGAACTTAAAATACAAGCAAATGCAACACAGGCAAACAATGCGCTTGATAAACTTGTTAAAAATTTAGAGAATTTATCAAATTCGTTAGGAGTTATCAATAATGTCAATCTTGCGGGGTTTGCAAGTGGCGTAAAAAATATTACAAATGCAATGCAGGGAATGAAAAGCGTAAGCACGGCAGATTTTACGCGTTTGTCAAAAGGTATTCAGAAGATTTCAACCATTGACACTGCCGCAATAAACAAGGCTTCTACAGCAATGGCGTACTTAAGTAAGTCCTTTAATTCCATGCAGGCAACCAGTGAAGCAACAAAGCAGATTACGGAACTTGTGACAGGAATCAAGCAGTTAGGATATGCCAGCGCCGCAAAAGCTATTGACAATATACCGAAGCTTTCAAGCGCGATGAAACAGCTTATGCAAGAACTGTCAAAAGCACCACAGGTAAGTCAAAATCTTATTGATATGACTAATGCGCTTGCGAATTTAAGCCGCACAGGGGCTTCAAGCGGCAGAGCGGCAACGTCATTAAGCAAAAACTTTTTGAACGTTTCATCTTCTGCAAATTCGGCAACTAAAAGCAGTTGGTCGCTGGCTTCCGCATTTGGTAAATTATACGCTTCATACTGGCTTGTTTTTAGAGGAATCAGTAAACTGGGAGATTCGATTGATATAGCTTCATCACTCATAGAAGTTGAAAACGTTGTACGTACAACTTTCGGAAATTATGAAAGCCTTGTAAACGACATGGCAAAAACATCTATACAGGATTTTGGTATGTCAGAACTGTCCGTAAAGCAGTATTCAAGCCGTTTTCAAGCTATGGGTGTCGCTATGGGATTTTCTCAAAAGAAAATGGCCGATATGTCCATTGAACTGACAAAGCTGACGGCTGATATGGCTTCATTTTACGATATGGAACAGTCAGACGTTGCGAGAAATCTTCAAGCAATTTTCACAGGCGAAACAGAGCCATTAAGAAAATATGGACTTGATTTGACACAAGCAACGTTAAAAGAGTGGGCTTTAAAAAACGGACTTGACGCTAATATCAGTTCCATGACACAGGCTGAAAAAACCATGTTGCGATACAAATATGTCATGGCAAATACGGTGGCAGCGCAAGGCGACTTTGCAAAAACTGCCGATACATGGCACAATCAAACGGTCATTTTAAAGCAATCATTTCAAGAACTGGCAGGAATTATAGGTACATCGTTGATTAATGCGTTTAAGCCGTTTTTAAGCGGATTAAATTTCGCAATGACACAGGTTATTAATTTCGCTGAAACGGTAACAAATGCCTTAGGTGCAATTTTTGGTTGGAAATTTGAAGTTACTAACAAAGGCATTGCCGATGATTGGTCGGACGCTGCGGACAGCGCCGATGATATAGCAGACAGCACCGGAAACGCCGCTAAAAACGTTGAGAAGCTGAATAAGGGTGTAAGACAGTTTGATGAATTAAAACTGATTACAACACCGGATTCAAGCGGTGGAAATGGCAAAAAGGGTAGCGGTACAGGAGCGGCAAGCGCAGACGGAGCAAGCGGCGGCCTTGTGAAAGTCGATACCATTTGGAAAGACTATAAAAGTCAAATTAAAAATTTACGCGAGTTAGGCGAGTATATAGGCAATACGCTTACAGATACGCTGAATAGCATTGACTGGGACAGCGTGTATGCCGGTGCTAGAAATTTTGGTAAAGGCCTTGCTGATTTCCTCAACGGGCTTATCTCACCGGAATTATTCGGTGCTGTCGGCAGAACTATTGCAGGAGCATTAAATACTGCTGTGTATACGGCTTTGTCATTTGAGGAAACGTTTGACTGGGAAAACTTAGGATTTTCTATTGCAACCGGGATAAATCAATTTTTTGAAACGTTTGATTTTGCTTCAACCGCAAAAGCTATCAATAAGTGGGTTCAAAGCATTTATAGAGCGTTTAAAACTGCGATTGGGACAGTAAAATGGTCAGAAGTTATAGCCGGACTTTGGAAGCTTTTTAGCAATATTGAATTAAAAACAGTAGCAATCATAATTGGTACGGTGCTTTTGAAGAAATATTTCAAACTGGAAATTGCTAAAAACATTTTAAAGGGGATTGCGACATCAATTTCACAGTCAATAGCAAAATCACTTGCGGCAAAAATGGGTGTTGAAATTGCACAAAACGCAGGAATTTCAAAGGCACTTACGGCTGGGATTAAAAAAGCTGTAGGCAGCATTGACTATGCCAGTATATCGAAAACACTTTCGGAAGATATGTCAACAAAAGTAAAAGCCACATTCGGAATAGCGGGAATAGCTATAGAATTTTTAACGATTGCAAGCGCTTTTAAGAAAATCGGCGAGGGTGCAGAATTTACGGTCGGTATGCTTGCAAAAGTGGCATTAGGTGCAGGCGCGGCGGCGGCGGCTTTGAAGTTGATTGGCTTATCTACCCCGTGGACAGCGGCTATAGTTGGCATTACAGGTTTAGTTGCGGCTATTGCAGGAATTGGCATAGGATATGCAAAAGCACAAAGTGAAGTAGTAAGCGCCAATACTATAATCAGCGATTCTGTATTAGCAACGGCAGAAAGTTTAAACTCAACAATAGAATCATCTAAAGACCAGTTTAATAGTGTAGGTGATACCTATGCAGGTGTTAAAAGCGTTGCAGATAAATACTTTGAATTGGCAGATAATTTTGACAATTTAACAGATTCGCAAAAAGAAATGCTTATTGCATACGCAAATTACATTGTCGAACAGTGTCCGGAATTGGCAGATTCGATTGATACGGTAACTGGCGAATTTAAAGGACAAAAAGAAGAAGTTTACAATACAATTTCTGCACTTGAAGCTTATGCCAAAGCGGCGGCAATGCAAGATGTATTAAAAGACCTGTACAAGCAAGAGATTGATATTGGCAATCAACTAAAAGAAAATAATGAAAAATACAACAAAGCAGAAAGTATTATTTATGAATACGTAAAAGAGCTTACTGGAATGTCTAAACAGGCATTTGATTCAGCATATGAAATCAGTGGATTGGGTGACGCATTTGATGTGCTTTCGGGACTTTTAGATGACCCAATGAGAAAAACCAGTGATTTTACAAAAACATCATACAATTTACGAAAAGAGTTAGGATTAAATTCGCAGGAAACATGGCAATTAGCAAATGATAATAGAGAATTAAAAGAATCTTATGAAAAATGTGAAAATGCAATAGCGAATGCCGCAACCGAAGCGGCAAATTGCAAAAATGAATACAACAATCTTACCCAACAGCAGAACAACACTGCGGACAGTTCTGATAATTTGCGGGATACAATGCAACAAAACAATGAGCAAATAAGAGAATCCGTGCAACAGTCAATGTATGACATTGAAAAAAATGTAGCGGAAAAGTCAGGCGAATCTACAGAAGATATTTCAAATTTTTACAACAAAGCAAGTGAAACCTTTAGCAGATTGGGTGTTGTAGGAACAGACGGCGGTACAAAGCTGTATAACGGATTTACGACCACAACAAGCGGATTGCCAGGATACAATAGCGCAATATTCGACAATATTCAACAAACGGCTATTTCAAAGGCACTTGATACCGGCTCAAAAGCGGGTGAAAACCTTGTTGATTCGTACAAGAAAAATATTGACGGTGTACCGAACACAACGGCAGTTGCTTTCCTGTCAATTATAGACGCGGTAAACGCAGGAGAAATTGGTTCAGACGTTGGTGCTGACCTCATGAATAACTTAGCGGATACGATAAGCAGTAAAGCGTGGAAAGTGCATGAAGCATTAACCAATGCTATTCAAAATAGTTACAAAATGGAACTGGAAAGCGATGATAATTATAGCGCAGGCGACCCATTGAAAAGTGGATTTGCTAAAATTCGTATTAAAGGGTATGCGGACGGCGGTTATCTTCCACAAAAATATAGCATTGTCATGGCGGGTGAAAACGGAATACCGGAAATTGCCGGAACGGTCGGCGGCAAGTCGGCAGTAGCGGGCGGCGCAGAAATTACGGGTATTAAAGATTCCATTTACGATACGTCACAGCGAGAGATAGCACTGCTTAGACAGCAGAACCAGTTGTTACAAGGAATACTCAACAAGGACTTGAGTATAAGCCAAAACGACATCGGAAGCAGTGCAAGAAAATACGCAAGAGAATATTTTAAAAGAACTGGCAAACCGGCATTTGATTATTAATGCATGTACAATAGATGATAATTAATCTATTATAATACGTGACAACTTGCTTTGCGGCGGAATCTATTTTATGTAGGTTTCGCCTTTTGCCATTTCTTTAGCACATATCGAATGCCGGTATGTGCTTTTTTGTTACCAATTTTTAAAAATGTGAGGTGCAGGCATGGCGTACAACGGCTTTTTGATTAAAATTGGAGATTATACGATACCGGGCGGATTAATCAAGGCAGATTCCTACAGCGCATATGCAAATATGCAGGACATTGACGATTACACGGACGCAAACGGATACGAGCATAGAAACGCTGTTGAATTAAAGGCATTAAAAGTTGAATTTGAAACCAAGGCAATGCTTACAAATGAAACATTTGAAGTACTGATGAGCAATATTCGCAACAATTTTACAAATTCGCAGGAACGTGGCTGTTATATTACAGCCTATATCCCGGAATATGACGATTATGTTACGCAGTATGGCTATATGGCTGATTTTCAGCCAACGATTTACGGCACATACGGAAATGTGATTCGATACGATTCAATTAGACTTGCCTTTATTGGAGGTGTTTACGGTGGTTAATTATCAATACGCAGAATTATTTAAAAAAGATAGCATAGATAAGCAGTTGACGATTGAAACGGACGATAAAACGACAAAAATTACAAATGTTGAACTACATCAAGAACAGTTTGAATTGACAGAAAGCATTTGTTCGGAATCAGAGCTGACCTTTGGAAGCTGCGAAGCGGCGGTGCTTAAATTTACTGTATCAAACATTTTTCTGCCGATGAAAGACAAAATGATAACGGTTAAAACGGTAATTGATAATAACACTGCAAATCCGTTTCAAATTGGCAGATATAAAGTATACTCTGACACACCAACGGCAGATAGAACAAAGCGTGATATTGTGGCTTATGACAGGCTGTATGACGTGATAAACGCAGATGTGGCGGAGTGGTACAACGCATTATTGCCGGAAAAAGACAGCACGACGACAATGAAAGCTTTTCGGGATAGCTTTTTTGGGTATTTTGGGATTGAGCAGGCGGACGCACAGCTTGTAAATGATGATATGAAAGTCGAAAAGACGGTTGAGCCGGAAGAGTTAAGCGGTGCAACTGTGCTGAATTGTATTTGCGAAATTAACGGCTGTTTCGGACACATTGGACGTGACAGCAAATTCCATTACATTTACCTTGAACAGGAAATACAGGGATTATATCCAAGAAACAACCTGTATCCGGCAGATGATTTGTACCCGCGTGAGCCGAAAAGCACGAGAATAAGCAAAAGTCTGTACATATCGGCACAATATGAAGATTTCCTTGTGAAAACTATTGATAAACTGCAAATCCGAAAAGAGGAAGACGACATCGGAGTAATTGTCGGAAGCGGCACAAATGCTTATGTGATACAGGATAATTTTCTCGTTTACGGCAAAGGCAGTGAAGAACTGACGGGAATCGCAAATAACATTTACGGAAAAATCCGGGGAATTATTTACAGACCGTTTTCTGCGGACTGCAAAGGAAACCCATGTATTGAAGTAGGTGACGCGGTCCGTCTGCCGACACGATATGAAATCATCGAAAGCTACGTGTTAAAGCGTACGCTAAAGGGCATACAGGCACTTAGGGACGAATATGAAGCAACGGGTGAAGAATACCGTTCTACACAGGTAAATAGCGTGCATAAAAGCATTATACAGCTAAAAGGAAAGACCAACGTGCTGACACGGACAATCGAGGAAACCAACAGTAAGATTACGGACGTTGAAAGCGGATTAAGTTCTGAAATTAAGCAGACAGCAACGGATATAAGAGCAGAAGTTAAAAACACGGCTGACGGCTTGTCAAGCAGTATTGAGCAGACTGCTGAAAGTATTACTTCCGAAGTTAAACGAGCAAAGCAAAGTGAAGAAGAATTGTCTTCTAAAATTACACAGACGGCTGAATCAATCACATCAGAAGTTGGCAAAAAATATGAAACAAAAGAAAACGCTACGAACACAAAAACAGAGCTACAAACCTCAATAAGGCAGACGGCAGACGGATTTACGGCAGAGTTATCAAAACAGGTAACGGAAACTAAACAATATGCTGAATCTGCCGCTGAAACGGCTGAAAGTAATGCAAAACAGGACACGGCAGATAAGTTAAAGGATTACAGCACAACAACAGAAATGAATACCCGAATCAATGCCACAGCAGAGGGAATTTCGGCAGAGGTAACCCGAAAACTGCAAAGCTACAGCACTACAGAACAGATGAATAGTGCAATAAGGCAGACGGCAGATAGCATTAATACAGAAGTATCAAAAAAAGTAAATGGCGATGAAATTATTTCAAAAATTAACCAATCTGCTGAAAACGTTTCGATTGAAGCAAACAAAATCAATCTGAACGGCGCTGTGACGGCTAATCAGAATTTTAAAATCGGTTTGGACGGCAGTATGGAAGCGTTATCCGGACTAATCGGAGAATGGCAGATATTTGACGGATATTTGCGGTATGTTTTAGGAGAAAATGCACAGGCACTTTTAAAACCGGACGAATTGCTTATTAGTAGAAGTGCCGGGGCAAACTTTCACGCATATCCGGGATTGTTGTATATGCAATCTGATGACGGAGAACGAAGCATTTCTATTGATTGCAATGACGGAAGCATTAATTTGGGCGGAAGCTGGACAACTCCGTGGGGCGACATAGAAGGATAGAAAGGAGCAGGCATGAATAAAACGTATGGTCGTATAAATTGGGAAAATTATCCGAGTGATGAAACACCACTGAATGAAAGTAATCTGAATAAAATAGATGTGGCTACAGATGAAATTGACAATAGGGTAATTACACTGGACACTACAAAAGCGACTAAGGAAGAAGTTTCAACACTGGTGCAGGACGTTACATTTGAAGAAAAGACGGGAATTATTACTATTACTAAAAAAAATGGCTCAAAAATAACGATTGACACGCAGATGGAAAAAATCGCGGTAAATTTTTCATACAATGCCGAAACACAGCAGATTATTTTAACGCTTATTGACGGCACAAAGCAATATATAGACCTGGCAGCACTGATTACACAGTATGAGTTTTTGGAAAGTGACACGGTGGCATTTTCGATTGACAGCGCTGGAAAAGTGTCTGCAATCGTAAAAGAAGCGAGTATACAGGAAAAACACTTACGACCTAATTATCTTGCAGATATTAAAGTTGAAGTTGCAAAAGCACAGGCAAGCCAGTCGGCGGCGGCAAAATCTGAAAGCAATGCAAAAGCAAGTGAAACAGCGGCGGCAACCAGCGAATCCAATGCGGCGGCGAGTGCTACAAAAGCACAGAGTTATGCTACTGGCGGTACAAACAGCCGCACAGGCGAAGATACGGACAATGCAAAGTATTATAGCCAACAGTCGGCACAGAGCCAATCGGCGGCGGCAACAAGCGCAGATACGGCAAGTACGAAAGCAGAAGAAGCGGCGGCAAACGCGGCAACAGCTAAAACAAGTGCCGATAATGCCGCAGGAAGCGCAAATTTAGCAAATGAAAAAGCAAATAGTGCTGCAAATAGCGCAACCATCGCAGTTTCAAATTCCAATGCGGCACAGCAGTACGCTTCCAATGCGGCGGCAAGTGCGGACACAGCACAAAACTATGCCGTAGCAGATACAGACAGCGCAAAATACTATTACGAGCAGGCAAGACGGATTTCTGAATCGTTTTCGGGCGCATTAAGACCGATGGGAACGGTTGCATTTGCAAATCTTCCGGCACTGTCAGAGGCGGACGGCGGAAGCATGTATAACATTTCGGACCAGTTTACAACGACTGCTGAATTTAAAGAAGGAGCGGGAAATACTATTCCAGCAGGCGCAAACGTATATAAGACAGAGGACGGAAAGTGGGATGTCCTCGCGGGAACACCTGTAACAGGCGTAAAAGGCAGTGCAGAAAGTGCGTATAGGCGGGGCAATGTTAATATAACAGCGGAAAATGTAGGTGCGATACCGGCAGGCGGCAATGCAGGAAGTGCGACAACAGTCCAAGATTACAACGATACATCCAAGAAAATCAAAGTCGGTTGGGTAGGGAATTCATTATCCCAAGACCAGATTCTAGGTGTGGCTTGTTATGCTAGCGGAGATGATGATATAGTAAAAGCCAAAATCAAAGACGTGTCAAAAGATACGTTTGTAAACTGGCTGGGGACAGTTCTGGCGGCAAACAATGCTGCGCATTTAGGAAGGAATGGCAACGCAGGCTACCCAATGACGTTTAACTGGGCGGGCAAAACCGGACAACCTTCGTGGTTATGGGGTGGTGAAAACGGAGAAGACATGTATGTTTACAACCCTAGTAATTTTAGCGTAAATTATGCAGAAAATGCCGCGAAAGCAAATGGGCATACTGTCAATTCAGACGTACCGTCAGATGCAAAATTTACGGATACAAAAGGAAGATATATTGGCACTACCGTAACAAAGCCACAAGATAAAACAGAAATGTATATCACATATCTTTCAAGCGGTTATATTGTAATGGCAGGAAAAACAGTAAGTAAAAGCTATGCAATGAATACACAATATGGAAATGCGTTTTGGGCACCGTTCACAATTTATTTGCCACCTAATATTGTAAAAAATATTGACAGCGTGAATATTACTCCATTTGCGGAAACAGGGCTGATAAGTGCAAGCATAAACGGCTATACCAGCGAACAAATAACGGGATTTGTTTGGTCGCCACAAAACGAAACAAAAAGCATATCATTTCATGTTACCGTACATGGAAGGGCGTAAGGTAGGTGATTGGTATATATAACGACAGCAGTTAAAGACACGAAAGTGTCTTATTTTTTTACCCTAAAACACAATAAAAATTATATTTAGCCGCAGAACAGCGGCAGAAAGAGGTTCATATGAGCAGATATTCAGTAATTGATGTAAGTAAGCATAACGGAGTTATCGACTGGGATACCACAAAGAAAAATGTTGACGGTGTAATTATTCGTGTCGGTCACGGCAATGACAGCACATCACAGGACGACCCGCAAGCAATCCGTAACATGGAAGAATGTGAAAGACTGGGCATTCCGTATGGCGTGTATCTGTACTCTTATGCGTTAAATAATGCCGAAGCAGAAAGCGAAGCGGCACACGCACTGCGCATGGTAGAGGGCTACAATCCGGTATTAGGTGTGTGGTTCGATATGGAAGACGCGGATGGATACAAAGAAAAGCACGGCTTCAACCCATACGATAATAGACAGGAAATTACTGATTTTTGTAAGATTTTCTGCGACAGAGTATCCGAAGCAGGATACAAGACTGGTGTTTACGCAAGTAAAAATTACTGGGATTCGGTAATCTATGCAGACCAGTTATCCAGCTATGAAGTATGGCTCGCGCACTGGGGCATTTCAGAGCCGTCAATGGATTGTCTGTTATGGCAGTATACATCAGACGGTGAAGTTGCCGGTGTACCGTCAAGCAGGGTCGATATGAATTACTGGTACGGCGAGTTGCCGGAAGTTGGCGACAGTGATTCTGATAGCAATTCGGGCGACTGCGGAGGTGATGAAGACGACACAGAGGACAGTGGATACAGCTATTCTGTAGGCGATACCGTAAACTACGATACAGTCTATGTGTCTTCAACATCGGAAGAAGCATTAAAGCCTACCTATACGACCGGCACAATTACGCGGATTGTTGACGGTGCGAGAAACCCATATCTGATTGACGACGGCACAGGCTGGATTAATGATGATTGCATTGCTGGCGGCGGCAGTGATGATTCTGACGATTCAGAAGAAAGCTCGGATTGCGGCGACATTTCTGTGGGCGATACCGTCTGTTTCAACGGAGATACTGACTACAATGGCACGGCAATTAAGGCATGGCACAATGACAGCGGCTATGAAGTCACACAGCTTGACGGGGATAGAGCAGTCCTTAGTTTCAACGGTGCTGTATTTGCGGCAGTCAATGTCAGCGATTGCGAATTGATTTAAGTACAAAAAAGCCGGGAATATAACGTTCCCGGCTTACTTTTTTACTTATCTAAGTCAATTATCGTGGCAAATACCATTGGCAATTTAACGGAATAGCCGAAAGATGAATTAAGAGCATATTCACCACCGTAACCACCATATATTGTTATTTTGTCATCTTCAAGTATTTTCCAATCAATAACATCGTCACTGTACGCAACGACTATTTTTTGCTTATAATTGTTGTCAACGGCTAATATTACAGAATACATTCCGTCCTCACCAGTTTCGACAATGTCAGTAACAGTTCCACTAAATTTTAAAGCGCTGTTAATGTTTTTGTCGGGATACCTAACTAATGTTTCATATGTAATATCGCTGTTGTAGATTTCTCTGTTTTTAGTTATCTTTGTTTCTTTCTCTGTTTCCGTTTCTGTTTGCGTTTCGGTCACAACTTCTGTGTTGTTTGTGGTATTATTATCCACGGTTGAATTTTGACAAGCTACAAGCCCTATAAGGCATGCTGGCATTAATAAGCATAATAATTTCTTTTTCATAAAAAATTCTCCTTTTTATTTTTTGATAATAATAGCACATAATTTAAGATTTGTCGAACCAATAGTAAATTTGTACTATACGTGTTGTTAATTTGATATTTTTTGACATAATACCCCATAAAATGTAGACAATTTTAGAGTAAATGTCGTTTTTTGCGTTTTAATTTGTTTGTGTAAAACTGGTAATTTATGTAAAATTAAATTGTCCAAAAGATTGGGCAATTCAAGTTCCGGCGGGCGGTTGCGCTATTTGGCATTGCGCCGCCGCCCCTTTACATAACCTTAATTTACATCAGCGACCTTTGTTCCAATCTTGACGGAAACAAACATTTGTTCTATAATGTTTGTATCGCTACTTTATGTTTTGTGTCGGGGAATACGGAGGGCTCTATGAGTAAAAAAAACGAAAATGAATTTTACAGAAAAGAAATATACAATCTAATATTAAAATGTGAAAATACGCATTGGCTAAA
>OHFL01000513.1_pt1 | contig 25303 bp, 21 predicted proteins | sample 1567491 | NCBI WGS metagenome assembly OHFL01 (sample SAMEA3879539, study PRJEB24766) | human gut metagenome | biome: human-associated habitat; feature: feces | place: USA | collected 1985/1987 | reverse complement strand
ATTATAACACAAATATGCGATTTTTTTAATCATCAAGTTCTCTTTAATGTAAATTTAATTTTCTGCCACGATATTTTGTAAAGTTGTTTGCACTTTAGCGCCTGATTATGCTAAAATAAATTAGCAACAAATTTTAACGCCGTTTAAAAACAGATAAAATACAACACGAGGTGAAGAATAATGAGCAGGCGCATGACTACTTCCGAAGCAATCAACGAAGCAAGGCGCTGTTTAAACTGTGCCCGTCCGCTTTGCCGCACGGGCTGCCCGATAGAAAACAATATTCCGCAATTTATCCGCGCTTTAAGCGAAGGCAACATCGGGCTTGCCTACGAAATTATCTCCGAGCGCAGCAACCTGCCCGCCATTTGCGGCAGGGTATGCCCGCATGAACGCCAGTGTGAAGCGCACTGCGTTTTGGCCAAAAACAAACACGGCATTGAAATCGGCAGTTTGGAAATGTTTATTGCCGATTTTGCCCACGAAAACAATTTAAAACCGCTGCCGCCTTCTACCGGCAAACGCGGTAAAGTAGCCGTTATCGGCAGCGGACCGGCAGGCCTTACCGTTGCAGGCGACCTTGCCAAAATGAATTTTGCCGTTACCATTTTTGAAGGCCAGTCCGAACCCGGCGGCATTTTACTGTTCGGCATTCCGGAATTCCGCCTGAACAAAGACGTGGTGCGCCGCGAAATTAAAGAACTGCTGCACCTTGGCGTGGAAATTAAAACAAATACCCTCATCGGCCCCGATTACACCGTTGACGATTTGTTCAACATGGGCTATGACGCAATATTCATGGGTACCGGCACTTCCCTGCCGCGTACGCTCAACATTCCCGGCAAAGAACTTACCGGCATTTTAACCGCCACCTACTTCCTGCGCATGGTTGTGCTTTCCGACAGCGGCAAACTGGACGAAAGCGAAACATTGCTACATGTCGGCGATAACGTTATCGTTATCGGCGCAGGCAACGTGGCTATGGATGCCGCACGCACGGCAATCCGCCGCGGCGCTAAAAATGTTACGGTTGTTTACCACAAAACGGAAGCCGAGATTTCCTGCTTCCCCTCCGAATACGAAGCAGCCGTTAAAGAAGGCGTGCAGTTTAACTTTTTGCAACAGCCCATTGCCTACCTTAACAAAAAACAAATGCGCGCGCTTAACGCCATGCGCCAGAAAGCTTTCGAAAGCGACGAAACAGAGCTTGCAGGGCTTTTGGTGCAGAACATTGTTAAAACGGAAGAAGGGCAGTTTATTGAAGAAGGCGGCCAGGTTGCCCTGCCGTGCGACTGCGTAATTCTGGCTATCGGCCAGCGCCCGGCAGCAAGAATTGTTTCTACCACCAAAGGCATTCAGGTTGATGACCGCGGCTTTGTTATTACACGTGAACGCCCCTATGGCATGACAACGCGTGCAGGCGTATTCAGCAGCGGCGATGTGGTACACGGCCCTGCCACCGTAGTGCTTGCCATGAAGGAATCCAAAAAGGTTGCGGCAGGCATTGCGCAGTATATCGACGCAAAAAAGCTGCTGGCAGAATGTGAAGAAGTACCCGAAAACTTAAAATAAGCAAAAAATTAACCACATTGGGTGTTATGCCCAATGTGGTATTTTTTATGCCCATAAGCCGGTCAGTGTAAATTTATCTACATCAGCAAGGCCTTTATCGGTTAAGCGCAGGTGCGGTATTACCGGCAATGCCAGGAACGAAAGCACCATAAACACATTCAGCCCTTCCGGCACGCCAAGTTCCGCCGTCCAGTAGCGCAGCTGCTTTAAGCGCCTGTTAACAAATTCCATGCGCTGGTCGCTCATCAGCCCTGCAAACGGCAGCGGCAAAATGGCCTTTACCTCGCCGTCCAGCGCCACGGCAATACCGCCGCCTTCTTTGCGCAGCGCTGCGGCAGCCGTCAGCATATCGGCATCATTAGTGCCCGCCACAATTAAATTGTGTGAATCGTGTGCAACGGTAGAAGCAACTGCCCCGCGTTTTAATTTAAGCCCCTGTACAAAGCCAAGCCCAACATTGCCTGTTGCATGGTGGCGCTCAAACAGTGCCAGCTTTAAAATATCACGCGAAGTATCGCTTACGGCCTCGCCGTTAATGCACAAAGGCTTTTCCAGCCGAGCTTCGGTTAAAATCTGCTCCGGCACAATGCGGATAACCTTAATATTTTTATCAGGCTCTGCCATGATTTTCAGCCTGCTGCTGTCCAAATCCTTAATGTTTGTTCCCGCAGCGGCGGGTTTAAGATAAGGCTCGCTCTCCCACAGCAATTTGCCGTTCTGTACAACTTTTTTGCCGTTTTTAAATACAAACTGCGGCGTAAAGTCCTGTAAATTGGTCAGTACGTTAATATCTGCCAGATAGCCAGGCGCCAAAGCGCCCCTGTAATGCAGGCGGAAACGTTCGGCCGTGTTCAGAGTTGCCATCTGCAAAAGCATTTCCGCCGGGTAGCCGTGCGTAACGCCAATTTCCAGCATATAGTTAATGCTGCCCTGCGTTACCAGTTCATCCAAATGGCGGTCGTCCGTTGCCATGCAGCAGCGGCGGCTGTTCAACGGTGTAACGCACTGCAGCAGTTCCAGCAGGTTGTGCGCACCGCTTGCCTCGCGCAGCATTAAATAGCAGCCGCGGCGTATTTTTTCAATGCCCTCCTGCCAGGTTGTAGCCTCGTGGTCGCTTGTTACACCGGCAGCAAGGTAGGCGTTTAAATCGCTGCCGCTTATTCCCGGCCCGTGCCCGTCGCAAATACCGCCGCGCACCAGCGCCATTTTTTTCATTACGCCTTCATCGCCGTACAAAACGCCGGGGTAATTCATCATCTCACCCAGGCCAAGCACGCGCGGATGCCTCAAAAACGGCTGCAAAGCATCTGCTTCCAGCACTGCGCCGCTTGTTTCCATGCCCGTTGCCGGTACGCACGAAGGCAGCATAAAGAACACGTCAAGCGGCATATCTTCCGTTTCCTCAAGCATCCACTGCAAACCCTCCGTGCCAAGCACGTTGGCAATTTCGTGCGGGTCGGCAAAAATGCCGGTAACGCCGTTTAACAGCAGCAGGCGCGCCAGCTCGCGTGGAGCAAGCATTGTGCTTTCAATGTGCATATGCGCGTCCAGAAAGCCCGGCGTTAAATATTTGCCCGCCATGTTGTATTCTTCCGCGCCCTTGTAGCTGCCGATACCGGCAATCACGCTGCCGCATACGGCAACATCAGCCGTTTCCCACTCGCCGGTAAAGCTGTTAAACACATTGCCACCCTTTAAAACAAGGTCAGCCTTTTCCAGCCCGCGGGCAACACGCAGCAGCCTTTGTTCAAATTCTGCGTCACGCATAATCTTACCTCATGTTAATAAACTGCAAATCTACGCCGAAATCTCCCGCTTTTAAAGTTTGTATTACGGCCTGCAAATCATCTTTTTTAGCGCCGCTGATTCTTACCTGGTCATCCTGCATCTGCGCAGTTACTTTTAATTTGGTAGCTTTAACAGCGGCAATAATAGCTTTGGCCTTTTCTTTGGGAATACCCTGCAAAATATTCAGCGTCTGCCTTACCGTGCCTTTGGTGGCAGGCTCAACCTTGCCCAGTTCCAGGCAGCGCAGCGGAATGCCGCGTTTAGCCATGCGCGCACGCAGAATGTCGATAATCGCATTCAGTTTGTATTCATCTTCGGCGGCAAGTTTAATGCATTTTTCTTCCAGCTCAATGCTGGCGTCGCTGCCGCGGAAATCGTAACGCTGGGCAATCTCCTTTTTGGTCTGGTTAACTGCGTTGTCCATCTCCTGCATATCCACCTGAGAAACAACGTCAAAAGAACTGTCTTTAGCCATTTATATAATCACTCCATTCTTGTATTGTGCTTATATTTTATCATAACATGTTCAATTTGGCACCTTTTTGCTTGTGCAGATATAAACTAACCCCCGATACATAAAGTACCGGGGGTTTAAACAGCCTTCCCTCATTTGGCCATTAGTCGATAATGTTGTGCTGATATTCGTTGTACTGAGCTTTCAGTTTCTGCATAATTTCTGCCATTTCCAGCTGCAAATTGGAAGCTGCGTCAAAGTCGCCTCTTGCAAATGCTTCGCGGGTCATGGTAAACAGGCTCGGTTGCTCGGTAACGCCATGGTGTTGCGCATTGCGGCGATTTTTTCCCACATTGCCGCATCATGCGTGGTATGGTTATCGTCGTCATGCAGTTTTTTCATCAGGCATATTTCCTTATGATATTCAGGAATAATTCTGTTCAGAAGTTCCGTCTGCCAACGAATTAAAGCGCCTTTGGCAAAGGATTCGATAAATTCTTTTTTAAGAATGTTGCCGGTGGTAAGCACGGCAATTTTTTCCGGATAGTTTTTAATGGCACACATGTTTTCCCAAACGGTTGCGGGCGGTTTGCCAAACAGGTGGGCGCGTTCTTCTTCGTTGTAGTCTTCAAATACGTCATGCTCGCTGCGGTATTCTCTGTCTTTTTCAAGGTAGAAGCCTTCGTCGCCCGCTTTTTTGGACAGCTCGTTTTCCATTTCCTTAAGCGTTTTGCCGGATTCCACGCAGGCTTTAATGCCGTCCAGCATGGAAATGTAGAAAGCTGCAATGGCAAGGTAGGTATTGGTATACGGGTTCGGGGAACGCATTTCAATACGGGTTGCCATCGGGCTGTCGATATCGCGGATTAAGCCTGCCAGAATGGTACGGTTACGGGAAGGTACTTCCGGGCTGAGGCCGAGCGAAGTTACAATGCAGACAGGTGCTTCAAAGCCGGGTTTCAAACGATTCAGAGAGTCGATAGTGGAAGAAATGAAGGGGTTGATTACTTCATAGTTTTTCAAAAGCCCCATCATGGAACCGTAACCAACGGCAGAAAGGAATTCGGTGTTCATATCTTTCGGTGCAAACAGGTTAACAACTTTGCCGTTTTTCATTTTGGCGGCAATGCCAACGTGGGTATGTTCGCCGCTGCCGGCAACGCCAGGAACGGGTTTTGCCTGGAAGGAAACTTCAAGGCCGTTCAGGCGGAAAATTTCTTTAACGATAATGCGCGCCAGAAGTTCGTTATCGGCAGTTTGTACGCCGTAGCTGTATTTCCAGTCTACTTCCAGCTGTTCCATAACGTGGGTCATATGGCCGTTGTCGTCAATCTGTCCGCGTACGCCGCCGCATTCCTTATGGCCCATTTCAGGCCCAAGGCCGTAGGCTTCCAGCATTTCCACGGTTTGTTCCAAGGCGGTGCGCACGTTGCCGCGGCAGCGCTGCCAGTATTGTTCCTGCATCATCTGCGAGGAACTTAATGCTTCAATCGGGGCATCTTCACGCGGGGATTTTACCCAGAATTCCAGTTCGGTTGCGCAGGTGAAAATAATTTTTCAATGTCCTCACCGCTGATATGTTCCAAACCTGCAACCTGCGGATGCTTTTTAAAGAGCTCCAGCAGTTCTTTTTCAACATAGTCCAGCGTATCGTGCAGAATAGAGCGGGAGTCAACGCGTACGTTATTGTGTACAAGGAAGCACGGAATACGCAGCGTGCCAACCATTCTGCCGGTGGCGGAATCGAAATGTTCGTAGTTATAGTCAATATACCAGTTTACGCTGCTGTCGATTTTCATATCAACGCGGGCGTTATTTAAAGTAGCAATGCCGGTAAGCACAACGGAGCTGCCGTCGGTCTGGGCAGCCATGCCTTCCAGAAAGCCGTCAATATCTTTCAAAAACAGGCTGATAGGCACTTTTTCGTCGGTATCGTTGCCTGCAAAATCCACACCCATAAAGGAAACGAATTTAATTTCCGGGTGCGCTGTTAAAATCTCGGTCAGTGTTTCTCTGTTCTGTTCTTCGGGGCTGATAACATAAAGCATATCGGGGTTCATCATTTCGGTCACCTGCGGCTTTGCGCCGCGCTCCTTTCATTTAATTAAAATAATTAAAACAAAAATAAAATACAAAAGACCCTGCTACTTGGGTATACAAATAGCAGGGTCTCCATTGACCACGTTTGTATTATAACAAATAATTTTCGCCGCGTCCAGTAAAATCTTTCCGGTTTTGTAAAAATTTTAACGCTTGCCCAAAAAGCGGATGAGTATTTCCTCCAGCACTTCAAACTGCCTGCCGCCGTAACGGATATTGGCGTTAAAATCTGCCAGAGCCAACATAAATTCCGATAAGCTTTGCGCAGTAAAATTACGGCACTGCTCCATTAATTTCTTTACGGCATAGGGCGACATTTTTAAAGCGGAAGCCGCCGTTTGCTGATTCATCCCCTGCGCCGCCAGCTCTTTAACCTGCGCCAGACGGCGTACCTGAAAGGCAATCAAGCCGCTGACGGCTATCGCGCTGCCGCCGTGTTTCTTTTCGTTCTGCAAAAGCTCCAGCGCTTCGGGCAGGTTCTTTTGGGCAATGGCGTTTAAAAGCGCAAAGCGCGAAACTTCCGGCAGAGAAGAAAATACCGCTTCAACATCGGCTTTTGTCCAGATGCGCCGTTTGCCGCCGTAAACGTACAGCTTTTCTATTTCCTGCTCAAGCAAAAGCAGCGGTGCGGTATCGGACGCAGAAAGATATTCCATCACCGTCTGTTCCGCATCATATTCAAAACGGCAGCCGCGTTTTTTGGCTTCGGCGTCAAGCCACGGCTTAAGCTGGTACGGCTTCAGCGGTTTACATTCGCAGGCAGCTCCTTCTGCCGCCAGCATTTTATAAAGTCGGCCGCGCTTGTCTATTTTGCTTACGCTGATAAACACATGGCAGAACTCCGGTATATTTGCCAAAATTGCTTCCAGATTTTCTTTCTGCTTTTTTTCGGCGGCAAAAATTTTATCGTCGCTTATGATGACGAGGCTGCTGCCGCCAAAGAACGGATAAGTGTTAACGGCGGCATTAAGCCTTTTTAAATCCGTATCGCGGTCGAAAACGCTTATTTCCATATCTTCATCCGCCGCGCTGCCAAAAACATATTTTTTTATGCAGGCTGCCGCTTTGCTGCGGTAATAGTTTTCTTCGCCGTACATTAAAATAACGTTGGGCAGGCTTTCGCCTTTCTCCAGCATTTCTATCAGTTTTTCCGGTGCCAGTTCCATAAAATCACCTTAAAAAAATTCTTTGTCGTACCTATAACTATACCATTGCAGGCGGCCTTCGTCAAAACATACTTTTACCGCACCCAGTTTATCGGTGCGCAGCACCTTGGCCCCAGTGGCCTGCAAACGCTGCACGGTGTCACGCCCCGGGTGCCCGTAGCGGTTATCCTCACCAACGGAAATTACCGCAAGCCGCGGCTTGGCCTGTTTTAAAAACAGCGGCGACGAAGAATAATTGCTGCCGTGATGGGCTACTTTTAAAACATCGGCCGGTTTTATTTTGGCAGCTGCCGCAAATTCTATGTTTTCATCGGCGTCACCGGCAAACAAAATGCTGCCTGCGGGTTCAGTAATGCGCATAATTACGCTGCTTTCGTTGCCTCCGCCTTCGGATTTTCCTGACGCCAGAACTTCAATGCGGCATTTGCCAAGCGTATATACACTGCCCTCCGCCGCTTCAATAATATTTTGCGGCTTAATATAGTGCAGCAGTTTTTGTACATCTTCCGAAGGTTTTTCCTGCGGCAGCAGCAGCTTATTAACTTTTACAAGGCGCGCAAGCCCTGCCGCTCCCCCGGCGTGGTCATGGTGCCCGTGGCTGAGTGCCAAAAGGTCGATCTGTTCCACGCCGAGATACCGCAGATACGGCACAATAATGCGGCTGCCGGTATCAAAGTTTCCCTGCAAACCGCCGCAGTCCACAATAATATTATGCCCGTCCGTTGTCTGCACCAAAGCGGCATCACCCTGCCCCACGTCCATAAAATGCACGGTAAAAGGCTGCGGCATAAAAATTTTGTATGCCGCCAAAACAATTATGCCGGCCGAACAAATTGCTGCTGTATACCTGCGCTCCGTTTTGCTGAACCAGTTACCATTAAACAGCGCGGCAAGCATTATGTAATACAGCACAAAGCACGCCGCAGGCAGATGCGGAACGTTAACTGCCGCCGCAGGCAGCGCCGCGAGGAAACTGACGGCGTTAAGCAGAGGCTGCATGAAAATTCCGGCAGCATAAATTAAATACGTACCGGCAAAAGGCAGGCACAGCCCGGCAAGTGCGCCTATTACCAAAATTTCCATAGCAGGCACAAGCAGAATATTAGCGGCAAAGGTTACAAGCGAAAGCTGGTTAAAATGCCATAATAAAAGCGGCAGAGAGGCAAGCTGCGCCGCAAGCGTAATGGCAAAACTTTCGCGTACAAGTACGGGTTTTAAAAATTGCAGCCGTTCTTTAAGCTGCGGGTAAATAAATATCAGCCCGCCAGTTGCCGCAAACGAAAGCTGAAAGCCAACGTCCAGCAGCCACAAAGGGTTATAAATTAACAGCAGCACTGCCGCCGCGCAAAAAATATTGCCGCTTTGCGCTTTTTTGTAAGTACCGGCACCGGCAAGTGCAACCGCACTCATAATGAATGACCGCCATACCGGCGCACTGCCGCCGCATAACAGCGCATACAAAAATAACAAAAGCAGCACCATTATTATCTGCGCTTTGCCGCGCCTGCCGATAATTAAAATTAAAAAGCCTGCCACCAGCGCCATGTGCGTGCCCGATACCGATAATATATGGGCAAGGCCGGTTACGGAAAATGCTTCGCGAGTTGCTTCGCTTAAACCGTCATAACCGCCGAGCGCCATGCCGCACAGCACTGCCCCTGCTTCGCCGTCAACCGTATCTGTTATTTTCTGCCGCAGCCCCAGTGCAAATAAAAAGAATTTATCGCCAATATCAGCTTCGCACATAAGCTGCAAAGCCGTCTGTTTCACGGACATTCTGCCCTGAAGGCCCTGCTGTAAATTCCAGTTTTCGCTGTTAAAGCTGCCGGGATTGGCAAAACTGTTGAGGCTTTTTAATGTTCCGGTAACGGCAGCGCTGCCGGCCGTAAAATCTTTAACGTTGGCATTCTGCACAAACACGCGTATATTGCCGCGAGTTTTATGCAAATTACCGCTGCCTGCTTGCAGCGCAGTACACTCAAGTATAAACCCGGTGCCTTTTTCCTGTTTTTTCAGCGTCAGCAAATCAACATTGCCGTACACCGTTACCTTTTGCCCGATATAATTTTTAATATCCGCAGTGTGCGGCTGCATAGCCTTACTGCCTGCCGCCATGCCGCACAAGGTAAAAAATATAAGGGCTAATATGGCCGCGCCGTAAGTTTGCGGCTTAAATTTTGCCGCCGCTGCCATAAGCACGGCAAAAACCGCCGCCAGCGCAGCATAAACACTAAAATACTGCGGCATTAAAATACCGGCGTAATCACCGGCTGCAAAAAGCGCGGCTGCCGCCGCAAACCATGTTTTCATAAATCAAGCCAGGGCTGCATTTTCTTAAACTTTGCCTGCCCTATGCCCTTTACGTTCATAAGGTCCTCAATTCTGGCAAAACCGTGGGCAGAGCGGTATTCCACAATGCGCTGCGCCGTTACCGCGCCAACGCCCGGAAGTGTTTCCAGTTCTTCCGCCGTGGCAGTGTTTAAATGTACCTTGCCCGTTAAAGCACTTTCACTTTCCTGCGCAGCATTGTAAGAAGCGCTGCCCTGCTCTGCCGCTTCCGCACTGTTTGCAGGCGTATTTGCAGCGGCAAGCCTGCGCCGTTCTTTTGCGCTTAGACGCGGAACATTAACCTGCATACCGTCCTTACAGATTTTTGCAAGGTTTACTTTGTCCTTATTGGCTTCTTCCGTCATTCCGCCTGCGGCGGCAATGGCTTCCACGGCTCTGCTTCCGGGCGCAATTTCGTGCAATCCCGGGTTTGCTACAGCGCCGCTTACATAAACCGTTATTTTCGCTTCTTCTTTTTCGCTTGCTGTATCTACGGCCTGCTGTTCAATTTTTAAAACATCAGCTTCACGCTCATGCGGCCAAAAGGCAGCCAGCAAACAAAAAAACACTGCCACGGCAACGGCCATTATTTTTTTATTCAGTTGTGCCATCTGTTCAACTCCTGACAAAATAAAAAACTCCCCGGATTAAATCCAAGGAGTTTTTATAAATTTAACCTGTTACGGTTTTACAACGATATTAACCAGACGGCCCGGTACGCAGACAACTTTAACAATTTTGGAAGTGTCAACAGTTTCTGCAATATGCGGTTCGGCAAGGGCAAGTTTTTCCAGCTCGTCTTTGGTAGCAGCGGCAGGAACAACGAGGCGTCCTTTGAGTTTGCCGTTAACCTGCAAAGCAATTTCAATATTATCCACTTTCATGGCTGCTTCATCATATTTCGGCCATTTTTCTTCGTGGATGCTGCCTTCTTCGGAAATTACGCCGTGCCACAGTTCTTCCGTAATATGCGGAACGAACGGAGAGAGCAATTTCAGCAGGTTGGAAACAACTTCGTAAATAAGACCGGCATGCGGAGTTTTTTCTGCTTCTTTATAGGCATACAAGGCATTAACCAGTTCCATCATGGCACTGATGGCAGTGTTAAAGTTAAAGCGCTGCTCAATGTCATCCGTTACCTTTTTAATGCTGGTATGCAGTACGCGGCGCAGCTCTTTGCCTGCTTCGCTCAGTTCTGCCGGATTATACTGCGTAACTTTTTCTGCCAGCACATCCTGGTAATGGTAAACTATACGCCATACCCTGCCCAGGAAGCGGAAGGAGCCTTCAACGCCCTGGTCGCTCCACTCAAGTTCTCTTTCGGGCGGTGCGGCAAACATAATGAACAGCCTTGCCGTATCTGCGCCGTATTTGCCGATAATTTCTTCCGGCGAAACAACGTTGCCGAGAGATTTACTCATTTTGGCGCCGTCTTTAATAACCATGCCCTGAGTCAGGAGGTTGGTAAACGGTTCTTTGTAATCTACAAGGCCTGCGTCGTGCAGAACTTTCATAAAGAAGCGGGAATACAAGAGATGCAGAATTGCATGCTCGATACCGCCGATATACTGGTCAACAGGGGACCAGTAATTTACTTTGTCTTTCGCAAACGGTGCTTTATCGTTTTTCGGGTCAGTATAGCGCAGGTAATACCAGGAGGAGCACAGGAAGGTGTCCATGGTATCCGTTTCGCGTCTTGCAGGCTTGCCGCATTTCGGGCAGGTGCAGTTTACGAAGCTTTCGGAAGTTGCCAGCGGGGATACGGCACCGGCGTCAAATTTAACATCTTCCGGCAGCATAACCGGCAGCTGGTCTTCCGGCACAAGCACTTCGCCGCAGTCCGGGCAGTAAATAACCGGAATCGGTGCGCCCCAGTAACGCTGGCGGCTGATTAACCAGTCGCGCAGGCGGTAATTTACACGGCGTTTGCCGATGCCCATTGCTTCAATCTTGTCTTTAATTGCTTCCATACCGGCATGCAGCTCCATACCGCTGAACTCGCCGGAATTAACAAGCACGCCTTCCTTTTCTTCATAGGCGTCGGTCATATCTTCTAATTTAAGCTCTTTATCCTTGGGGTTAATTACAACAATTTTCTCAAGGCCGTATTTATCCGCAAACATCCAGTCGCGGGCATCATGGGTAGGTACGCCCATAACAGCGCCGGTACCGTAATCGTAAAGTACATAGTTGGTAATCCAAACCTGCACTTTTTTGCCGGTAAGCGGGTGGATGCAGTAGCAGCCGGTAAACAGGCCCTCTTTTTCAGATTCGCTGGAAGTGCGTTCAATATCGGACTGGTTTCTTACACGGTCGCAGAAAGCTTTAATTTCTTCGGCTTTCGGGTTGTTTACGCACAGTTTTTCAACCAGCGGATGCTCAGCGGCGAGTACAACATAGGTAACGCCGTAAATCGTATCCGGGCGGGTGGTGTAAACAGGAATGCGTTCGCCGATTTCCGGGAAATCAAAGCTGAATTCCAGGCCTTCGCTGCGGCCAATCCAGTTGCGCTGCATGGTTTTAACGCGTTCCGGCCAGCCTTCCAGCAGGTCAAGGTCTTTCAAAAGTTCGTCTGCGTAATCGGTAATTTTAAAGAACCACTGTTCCAGGTCTTTTTTTACTACTTCGTGGTCGCAGCGCCAGCATTTGCCGTCAATAACCTGTTCATTGGCAAGTACGGTATTGCAGGTGTTGCACCAGTTAACGGCCGATTTCTTTTTAACAGCCAGGCCGCGTTTGTAGAACAGTTCAAAGAACCACTGGGTCCATTTATAATAATCGGGTTTGCAGGTAGTTACTTCGCGGTCCCAGTCATAAGAAAGGCCGAGGCGTTTCTGCTGGCGCGTCATATTGGCAATGTTTTCCATCGTCCATTTTTTCGGCGGAATGCCGTGTTTAATAGCGGCGTTTTCCGCGGGCATGCCGAAGGAATCCCAACCCATGGGGTGCAGCACGTTAAAACCGTTCATGGTACGGAAACGGGCTACAACGTCGCCGATGGAATAGTTGCGGACATGGCCCATGTGCAGATTGCCGGAAGGATACGGAAACATTTCCAGCACATAAGATTTCGGGCGGCTGCTGTCCATCTCTGTTTTAAAAGTTTTGTGTTCTTCCCAATAAGCTTGCCATTTGGCTTCAATCTCATGGGGATTATACTTTTCCTGAATCATATTTTTCAACCTCGCAAATAAAGCTATTTATAGATAATACCCTTAAAATTATATAGCTTACAGGATTTAAAGTCAATTATAAATACCCTGCACCTGCATTAATATCGCCAAAGTGTAAAAAATATGATACAATCAAAGAAGATTTTACATAAGAAGGAGACAGCATGAGCCTTTTTGCTATCGGTGACTTTCATTTTTCGGGCGAACCGCCTGCCAAACCAATGGAAGTTTTCAGCCCGAACTGGGAAAACCATTTTGAAAAAATACGCCGTAACTGGCTGACTAAAATTACAGAAACGGATACCGTAATTATCTGCGGCGACACCTCGTGGGCCATGTCGCTGGAGGCTGCCATGCAGGATTTAAACCGCATTGCCGCCCTGCCGGGGCAGAAAATAATTCTGCGCGGCAACCACGATTACTGGTGGACTTCGCTGAAAAAAATGCAGCAGGCCACGGAAGGCAAATTTATGTTTTTACAGAACAACTTTTTTGCTTGCGGCGATGTTGCCGTCTGCGGTTCGCGCGGGTGGATTCTGCCGTCGTCGGAAGCGTTTACGGATGACGACAGGCATATTTACCTGCGCGAAGGCATAAGGCTGGAAAATTCGCTTGCCGCCGCCAAAAGCGCAGGCTTTAACAAATTTGTTGCCGCCCTGCATTACCCGCCGCTGTATAAAGCAGACGAAGAAACCATATTTACGGAACTTTTTGCCAAATACGGCGTTAAGCACTGTGTTTTCGGGCATATTCACGGGCAGGACGCAGGCAATATTTTTGAAGGCGAAACCCGCGGCGTAAATTATAAGCTTGTAAGCTGCGATACGCAAAACTTTATGCCGCAGCTTGTGCTGCCGTAAGAACAGCCATTACGCCATAAAATTTTATTTCAAACCTTATTCCGCACTCATCCGGGTGCGGATTTTTTTATTGCTGTTTTAAGCGGTACGCCGTTATAAAAGGCTGCAAAACACTTTCATCACGCTCAAACGTTACTCCGTCTTCAACAATCAGCCTGCCGTCGCAAAGGGCAATGCCGTTTACGGAAGCGCCGCTTTTAACGGTAATATCGTATTTTGAAAGCAGCAGCGCTTTGCCGAGCACGGCATTTTTGCCTATTTCAATCTGCCCGTCGCTGATAATAACGCAAAAATCAGGCATTTTGGTGCCGTCAGCAATAAAAATGCTCATTTTGGAAACAAGCACGCCTTCGCCTTTAATGTTTTTGGAGCTTGACGCAATGCTTTTGCTGTAATTGCCGTCATCATAATACAGCGCGCCGCCAAGCCCGTATTCTTCAAACGTGCTTTTGGAAGGAAAATCCATTTCCTTAAACGCTGCAAAATTTTTCACATCAAGGCTTTGTAAAATTTCACCAAGTTCACCGGCATAAGCAATGCCTTCCGGCATATTTTCCGCGCCCTGCAAACTTTTACCGGCCGCAAGTGTATAACGTTTTCCAAGTTCCGCAATTTGCTGAGGCAAAGTTATTTTAAGCTGCTGCAAAGCAAAAGTTTCGCCTCCTGCTTCTGCCTGTACGGTGTATTTTTTTATACCGCCGGAAGTGTTTTCTTCAAATATTCCTGCTTTAAGCGTGTAATTGCCGGGCTGCAGCTTCTGCGGCGGCAAATTAATTCCGCCTTCCGGCAGGCTGCCGTTTTCAAACCCGGCTTTTGCAAGTGCCTGCACCGCAAATTGCAGCTGGCGGCGCAAAATGCGCCTGCTGTTTTCTTCCGCTTCCTGGCGCACCCAGTACGCCGCCGCATGCAGGCATACCGCCGCACACAAAATACCTGCCAGCACTGCTGTGCCTATGCTGCCGCGGCAATCTTTCAAAATTTTATTAAAAACTGCCATTTGCCAAAACATAAACTTCCGTAAATTTTTTACTGCGCCCGCTTGTATTATCTTTAAATTCCAAGGTTACCTTAATTTTATCTGCGGCAAACTGCTCCGCTTTTATGGACTGCAAAGTAACCTCCGCCAGCGAAAGCGGGTTTACGCCGCGCGTGGAATTATATTTAATTTCGCGTGCCAGCGCGCCGCCGCTGCGGTAAAACGTTACCTGCCTGTTGCCGTACACTTCGGTGCAAACAATTTTATCATTGCTGCTCGTTGTTATTTTTAGCCTGCTGCTGTTTAAAAGCAGTTCGTGTTCAATAAAACTCTGGCTGTAACGTGCGGCACGGTATAAAAGCAAGTCGCTTTTTAAATTTTGCCACGAAGCAGCAAAGGCAGAAAGCCCGTTATAAAAAATAACGGCGCAAATACCGGCAGCGGCAAGTGCCGCACAGGTTTCCGCAAGTAAATAGCCCTTGTTATTCACCGCCGGTTACCACGCTTGCCAGTATTTTCCCGCCGCTGTTTTTAACCGTTACATAATAAAACGGCCCTGTAAGGCCGGGGCAGTAAAACTCAGTTTTTTCAACAGTAAGCCCTGTCTGCCGCAAAGCCGTTTCATCACAAGCACCAACAGCCGCATTAAACGCATCTGCCGCCGCGTTGCGCTGCACCATTAACTTTATGCCGCTTGTATATGCACCAACCGCGCTTACGCAGATGATTACTGCCGCTGCCATGCACACTAAAACTTCCGCCAGCAAATAGCCTTTGCTGCCCTTCATTTAAACACAACCCTTCCGGTAACAGGCTGCACCTGCAGCCATTTGCTGATGGTTTTATCCTTACGGCATTTAATAATATAGTTATTGGCTGCCGAAGGCGCTCCTTCGCTGGAAAATTTCAGCGCGTTAAAATGCTGGTCAAAATATAGCCCATTTTCAAACTTTCTTAAAACGGAAAGTTTGCCGCCGTAATAAATGCGGTAACCGCCTTTATCAGCGTCCATTTCCAAACGGCTTTTGCCGCTCATATCGTAAAAAGAATACTGCTGCAAAGCTGCAATATCACCGGCAAGGCATTGGGCAGCGCGCTCTGCCTGCATTTTCAGCAGATACTTCTGCACGCCGCCGTAAGCTGGCACCAAAAAAGCAGCAGCCATTGCCATAAGCCCTGCCGCTGCCAAAAACTCTGCCAGCCCGTAGCCCTTATTCTTCAGCGTCACTGCTGCCATCAGATGTTACCGGTTCACCGTCCGCATTTTTGCCTTTCAAAGTGTAGGTCAGCTTGTCGCCGGAAGGAGTGTACACCAGCTCCGTTCCGGTGGCATCCTCAAACTTCTTGCCTTTGGCAATGTATTCGTCCACCAGGTCGCTTAAAGCGCTCGGGCAGGTGCCGTTATCCATTTTATAAAGCAAAATGGCGTTATCAATTGTTGCCAGGTCGCTTTCAAGGCGGGCGTTTTTAGCGCGTCCGGCTGCGCTGTCAAGCGACGGCAAAAGCATGGCGCCCAAAACGCCTAATAAAGCCACTACCGCCAAAACTTCCAATAAAGTAAACCCGGCATTGCCGCGTAATTTTTTAAGCAAATTATAACCCCTTCCATAATCAAAATCCGGGCAGCGCGCCCGATAAGGAAAACATTGGTGCAGCCACAGCCAGAATAACCGCCGAAACAACTCCGGCGGCCACTGTTAAAAGCAGCGGCTCCAGCACAGTTTTTAAATTTTTCAGCGTATCGTCAAAACGGTACTGTAAAATTTCTGCGGCGCGCATTAGCATTTCCGGCAGGCGTCCCGTTTCGGCCCCCACGCCGATAAATTCCGCACTTAAACTGCCAAATAACGGTTTTGCCTTTAATGCCGCCTCTGCCGGGTTAACGCCGCGCAGCACGTCAGCGGCAAAAACTTCCGCCCTGCGGCACAGCCCGGCATCCCCCAACGCCGAACCTGCAATCTGCGCCGCCTGCGGCAGAGGTATGCCGCCGTGCAGAAGCAGCGCCAGCACTTTGTTAAAGCGGATTTCCAGATACAGTTCTTTTTGCGCTTCAAAAAACGGTATTTTAAACACAACTTCAAGCAGCTGCCTGCGCCGCACCGCCGCAATTACCAAAACTACTGGCAGCAATACGCACGCTGCCGGCATATTGGCAGCCAAAAATTCCTGCACGGCAAAAAGCAGCTTTAAATACAGCGGAAGCTGGGCATTCATCGAAGCATATAAATCTTTAAACAGCGGCAGAACCTGCACAATAAATAAAACTGCCGTTGCCAATGAAGCTGAAAAAAGAAAGAGCGGATACAAAGATATATTTTTAAGAAAACGCTTCATCTGCACCTGCAATTTATAATATTCTGCCAGTTCTTCCAGCATTTCGCATAAAATACCGCCGTTTTCACCTGCTTCGGCCACCGCCGCAGGCAATGAGCCCCATACCTCCTGCCTGTTTTTTATGCAGCCTGCAAAACTCGTGCCCATTTTTAAATCGCGCTCAATGCCAAGGCAAAGCTGCGCCGTCTTTGGCGGCAGGCGCTCTGCCAATACGCCAAGCGCCTTTAAAAGCGGCAGCCCGCTGTTAAGCATCAGCGCCAGCTGGCTGAAAAACACCGTTTTTTCTTCATCGGTTAAACTGTTTTTAGTTTTGATAAACTTAAACAGCCCCTGCTTTTTTGCCATGGCACTTGCTGGCTTTTCCGCCTGCAAAAGGGTTAAATAACCATAATTACTGCGCACAAAAGCCGCCGCCTCAAATTCACTGGCAGCACTGTAAACTCCGCTGCGGCTCACGCCGAAAGAATCTACCGCTTTCCACCTGTACTGCTGCACCGCTGGACCCCTTTCCGGGTAATTGATATTCGCCGGTGCAGAAACTTTTCCCACAAATTCTGTTTTTATTTGTGAAAAATTTGTGACTTTATTTTTCCGTGCTGCTTATTATCAGCTGCAATTTTTATTTACTTTTAGCCTTACGCCGTTTTATAATAGAAACAAAAATAAATTACGGAGAACTACAATGACTCTTGAAAATAAACTTGGCATTTCCAATTCCTTACAGCTTGCTAACGAAGAAGAAAAAATTACCAAACGCAAGGCGCTGCTGCTTTTTGAAACCGGCTTTTTAAACGTCCTTGAAGCAGGCAGTTTTTTAACGCTTGCAGCCATTCACAAATTTTTGTTTGAAGACATTTACGATTTTGCAGGGCAGATACGCACAGTAAATATTGCCAAAGGCAGCTTCCGTTTTGTACCGGCGCTGTACCTTTCGGATGCACTTGAAAGCATCAGCAAAATGCCGCAAAATACTTTTGATGAAATTATCGCCAAATATGTGGAAATGAATGTTGCCCATCCCTTCCGCGAAGGCAATGGGCGCAGCACTCGGATATGGCTGGACCATATTTTAAAAACAGAGCTGCATCTGGTAATTGACTGGAGCAAAATTGACAAAGAAGATTATTTGCTCGCCATGGAACGCAGCCCAATAAAAGATACCGAAATAAAACTGCTGTTAAAATCTGCCCTGACTGATAAAATTAATGACCGGGACGTTTATATGAAAGGTATCGATGCCAGCTATAACTACGAAGGTTATAATACTTATAAAACAGAAAACTTAAATAAATAAACAAAATCTCCGGAAAGCAATATGCCAAACCGGAGATTTTATTTTTATTATCCTGTTTTAACTAATTTTGTAGCCAGGGCTGCTTTTTACACCAAACCCATCCATTTCCAGTATGTTGCGCCTAAAAGCATTATCAGCGCAAAGGCTATAAGTGTAAGCGGTATGCCCGATTTTACAAAGTCATTAACTTCAAAAGTATCGGTACCGTAAGCAATCATGTTCTGCGGTGCGTTTACAGGCAGTATAAAGCCGAAGCTTACAACGTACTGCAAAATCATCGTCATGCCTACAACGTTAACGCCCGGCGTTTTAAGCTGCTGCAATACGGAAATTATTATCGGTATAATGGCCGATGCAAGGCCGGTGGCACTGGCAAAGCCCATGTGGATTACAATAAGGAAAACGGTCATTATAGCGAGCACCATTAAAGTGGTGGAACTTTCCAGCGCAAATATGGAAACTATCTGGTTGGCAAGCCAGGTTGCCGCTTTTGTGGAAAGCAGCGCGCTGCCGAGCGAAATGCCCACGCCAAACAGCACAACCGTGCCCCAGTTAATTTTATTTACGGTTTCGTTCCAGTGCATTACGCCGATTTTTGGCAGCATTAAAAGTGTTATCGCCACCATGGTACTGGTAGAAGTATCTATGCTGTGCAAAACTTTTTCGGTAGTCCAGAAGAACAGCAGGCACAGCGAAATTACCAAAAGTTTTAATTCGTCGGCACTTATTTTGCCCATTTCTTTCAGCAGGCGCGTTACCGTAGCCTGCCCGCCGGCAATTTCATCAATTTCGGGCGGCATAATATGCAGCATCAATTTATAAAGCGCGGCCGACATCAGTACGGCAAACGGGGCAGCGGCAATAAACCAGTCCAGCCATGAAATATCAACGCCAAGCGTCTGGCTGATGAAGTTTACAGCAACCATGTTCTGCGCCGCCGCAGTTTTTATGCCTACATTCCATACGCTGTCAACCTGCGCTACGGTAATCATCAGCATGCCCGCAAAACGGCTTTTCAGCGGTACGCCAAAGGCTTTAATCATGCCCATAACAATGGGGACAAGGCAGGCAACGCGCGCCGTTGTGCTCGGCACAAAAAAGCTTAAAATAAAGCCGCACAAAATAACGCCCAGCAAAACACGGTTTGCTTTTGCCCCTACTTTGGAAAGTATCATCAGGGCAATACGTTTATCAAGCCCGGTTTTGGTCATGGCCGCCGCCAGAAACATAGCCGCCGCCACAAGGCAGAAGGCTGTTGACGAAAACCCTTTCAGCGCCATGCCGAGCCCGGCACTTGTGCCGTACAGCTTACCTGTTGCCTCGTTAGGCGCAAACCCAACCAAAAGGGCAATTAAAACCATTATCACGCCCGCGCTTACAGGGTACGAAATAGCCGTTGTTGCCCAGACAATTACAGAAAACACCATAACCCCAATCATCCTGTGCCCTGCTACCGACAGGCCTTCCGGCGTGGGAAGAAGCACAATAACAGCCAGAACAGCAAGCGCAATATAAAACCCAAAGCGTTTCATAAAACCCGGCTGAGCCTGTTTTAAAGCAGTTTCCTTTCTCATAAAAACACATCCCCTCAAAGAAAAATTAAAATAAAAAAGAGGCCTGCGTATTAAAACGCAAGCCTCATTGCTTAAACAAATTATAGCACTTTCACCCCAGAAGGACAATAGTTTTTATTGTAAGTATTGTTACATTCCTTTGTTATATTTAAAGCTGTCCAGCGTGGTATGAATTTTTTTGGCAAGGCTGTCGGGCAAGCCTTCAATATTAACGTTCAGGAAGCCGCGCACAATGGTTGCCGTAGCGTCATCCTCGCTCATGCCGCGTGCCATAAGGTACTCAATTTCTTCGGGGTTAATGCGGCCAACGGCAGCTTCGTGGCTCATTTCTGCATTGCCGGTTTGTGCGTCAAGCTCCGGAATTGCCAGAATATACCCCTTATTGCTCAGCATCAGGCCGTCACATTCCAGATGTGCGCGCACGCCTTCAACTTTGCCAATCATGCAGCCGCGGTTAATAACTTCGCCGCCGGTAGAAATAGTGCGGGTAATGGATTCGGCACGGCAGCCGTCCGCGTTAAGCACAACCCTGCCGCCAATATCAAGATGCGAGCCTTCCGGCGCAACCAGAATGGAGTTCAGGCGTGCAACGGCGTTTTTGCCGTTTAAGTTAACGGTCGGATACATCTGCACATCCTTTGCTTTTTCAATTAAAACATAGTTGGAGATATACTGGCCGCCTTCTTCCACCAAGGCAACAGTACGCGGGCGCACCACAACGTTTTCGCCCCAGCTGTGAATCATGGTAAAGCTCAGCTTGGCATTTTTGCCGATATACATTTCGCTGATGCCGATATGCATGCCGTTTTCAACTTCATGTGCCGAAGTACAGCCGGAAATAATGCTCAGTTCCGCGCCGTCCTCAACAATAATAACATTATGCACATGCTGCAGCTGCTGGTCGTGGCTGATGCACATGCAGGCCTGCAGCGGCGTGGTAATTTTTTCGCCCGCCTTTACGCGGATAAAATAACCCTGTTCTTTTTCAAGGGCAGTTCTTGCAGTATATTTATCGGTATCGGGCTGCACAGCCTTCCACCAGTATTTTTCCACCAGCTCCGGATATTTTTCGGCAGCTTTGCCGGTGCTCATCAGTTCCAGCGGAGTTTGTTTTTTTACTTTAATTTCCACAGCATTGTTATCAAGCTGCACAAACGAAGCGCTGCGGCTTTCTTCTTCCGCCGCGCCGGTTTCAATACCAACGTATTCCAGACGCCCGCGCGTTGCCTCCGAAAGGTCATCCACGCTTTTAAGGCTGCCCTTATCGCTGTCGCTGTAAGAGCTTAAATCTATGTCATTGCCGTAAACGGCTTTTTTCTCAAGTGCAGCAGTAAGTTTTTTATTATCCATTATTTTTTCACCTCGCATTTGCCGCGTTTCACACAGGTTTCATAACCTGCCTGCCCAATGCAGTTCAGTACGTCCAGCGGGTCACCGCAGGCACAGGTCATTTTTCCTTCATAAAGAATATGCGCATGGCTGGCAGGCACATATTTTAAAATATGGCCGGAATGGGTAATAATCAGCCCGCTGCGTTTGCTTTCCAGCGGATTGCAGTTTTCCCAGCCCTGGTTTTTAATGCAGCACGGCTTATCACAGCCAGCGCCGCCGCACGGTTCGGTATGCAGAATATAGTTTACGGCTTTGCCGACGAGGGCAATGTTTTCCAGGTCAACGCCGCTTTCCGGTTCATCCAGTAAAAGCAGGTCGGGGTTCTGCGCCATCAGCTGCAAAAGCTCGCAGCGTTTTAACTCGCCGCCGCTGAAGCCGTCGTTAACGCTGCGGTCGAGGAAGTTATCCAGCCCCATCCATTTAGCCATTGTTTCGGCTTCTTCACTGGTTGCACCGCAAATTTCCACCATTTTGCGCAGCGAAAGCCCGCGTATCGTCGGCGGGCGCTGAATCATTACGCCAACGCCGAGCCTTGCCCTTTCGTCACAGCTCATATCTGTAATGTCCTGCCCTTTAAAATAAATTTTGCCTTCTAAAATTTCGTAACGGTTAAAGCCCATAATCGCACCAATAAGGGTGGATTTGCCGGTGCCGTTAGGCCCGAACAGCACATGGACTTCGCCGGGTTTAATATGCAGATTAATATCGTTAAGTATTTTACGCCCGCGTACAGCCACGGACAAATGCTCTATTTTTAACACTTAATTTACCTTCTTTCTTCAGGATTTGCTTTGATTGCGTTATCATTATAACACAGCTTCCAAATTAATTCCATACTTTTTTTGTAGGAATTTCTCCATAGCCATTTATTTATACATGTGCTACAATAATAACAACGCTTTTATTATAAGCAGGAGGTAACTATGCATCAATATCTTTTTTACATCGGCGATTTCCCAATCCGTATGTACGGGCTGGTTTTATGTATGAGCATTTTTCTGGCAACGGGCGTGGCCTACTTTTTAGCCAAGCAGGACGGACGCTGGCACCAGCACGTTCTTGATATCGGCATTTACGGCGGTTTTGCCGGGCTTATCGGCGCGCGCCTGTGGGATGTGTTTTTTTTCGACTGGGATTATTACCAGCACCACCTGCTGGAAATTCCCTTTGTATGGCAGGGCGGCATGGCCGTGCAGGGCGGCATTATTGCAGGCGTGCTTACCGGCATTTGGTACTGCAAGCGCCATAATATCGACTGGGTTGCCTTTGCCGATATCGTTACGCCCTCCATTCTTATAGGGCAGGCGGTTGGGCGCATGGCAAACCTGCTGAACGGCGATGCCTTCGGCACCCCTACCGGCGGCAACTTCGGCATTTTGTACCCCGTTGGCACGCTGGCACACAAAACCTACGGCAGCCAGCCGCTTTGGCCTGCGGAAGTTTGGGAAGGCCAGCTGGACGTTGTCATTTTTGCCCTTTTATTAATCTTCCGCGCCTGCGGCCACGCCAGAGGGCAGGTTATGTGCCTTTATGTTATGCTGTATTCCGCCGAGCGCTTTGGGCTGGAAATGCTGCGCGGCGACTACGTGGAGCCGTTCCTGTTCGGCTTAAAATCGGCGCAGGCAACAAGCTTGATATTCTTTTTAATTGCGCTTGCCGCCTTTATTTACTGCGGCGTGAAGGATAAAAAGAAAACAGCCGCTTCCAAAACTGTATCAAAAAAATAATAAAAAATATTAAACTTATTATAAATGACGAATGATTAAAAATTTTTATATGTTCACAAACTGTTCAAATTCTTGCCCTTTTTATGTCAAATATATTTTGTATAATAAAGCCATAGCAAGTGAGAACTTGCTAAACCCTTCCCATCAAATTCATCATAAACAGCTTTCCTAGAGAGCGGCGCTTGCACTAATCCCCTGCAAGCGCTGTTTCTCTTTGCGTTAAAATGCCGCCGGAGCGCGGCTTTTTTTATTATGCCGCAGCATTCTACCACAGCCGTTTAAAAATGCCGGTACGCAAAAACCTCCGCAGAAAATTTTTGCGGAGGTTTTCTTTTGCCGTTATTCAATTATCTGCCCAAGCGGCTTTTAAAATCGTTGTAGTTAAATTTTTTAATCAGCTTAAGCTGCCCTGATGCCGTATATGAATAAATGGCAGGCAGCGGCATGCCGTTAAAGGTATTGTTTTTGCAGGTAGTGTAAATTGCCATATCGCCAAACAAAAGCATATCGCCTTCGCCAAGCGGCGCGTCAAAGCTGTAATCGCCGATAACATCTCCCGCAAGGCAGGTTTGGCTGCCCAAACGGCAGGAATAACTTTTTTCTGCGGCGTCGCCTGCGCCGTACAGCGGCGGACGGTAGGGCATTTCTAAAACATCGGGCATGTGGCAGGCAGCACTGGTATCAAGTATCGCGATATTGGTGCTGCCGTTTTTGATTATATCCAGCACGCGCGTTGCCAAGTAACCGGCGTTTAAAGCGCAGGCTTCGCCAGGTTCCAAGTACACGGTTACGCCCCATTTTTGCTGCGCATAATTAATGCATCGTTCCAGCAGGCTGATGTTATAACCGGGGCGGGTAATATGGTGCCCGCCGCCAAAATTAAGCCACTGCATTTTGGGCAGCACATCGCCGAAACGCTGTTCAACGGCTTGTAAAGTTATTTCCAAGTCACCGGCATCCTGCTCGCACAGCGTGTGGAAATGCAAGCCATCCAGCATCGCCGCAAGCTCCGGCGTCATTTGCTCATCCCACTGCGCGCGGGTGGTGCCCATGCGGCTGCTGGGAGCGCAGGGGTCGTAAATGGCGTGCCCTTCCTGCGTAGAACATTCCGGGTTAATGCGCAGGCCCACGCTTTTGCCCGCCTGTTTAGCAGCGGCGCCGTATTTTGCCAGCTGGCGCGGAGAATTAAACACTATATGCCCCGCGTATTTTAGCAATTCGGCAAACTCGTCCTCACGGTAAGCGGCGCAAAAAACGTGTACTTCCTTGCCGGGCATTTCTTCCGCGCCAAGGCGTGCCTCGTACAAACCACTGGCTTCCGTACCGGCAAGGTAAGACGCAAGCACCGGGTATAAATCGTAGTTGCTGAACGCCTTCTGCGCCAGCAAAATTTTACAGCCCGTACGCTCTGCCACGCCCGCCAAAATTTCGCCGTTGTGCTTCAGCATCACTTCGTCCAAAATATAACAGGGCGTGGGCAGGCTGCCAAAAACTTCCTGCGGCAGCTTACCGCGCAGCCCGGCAAACTGCGGGCGGCTGTCTTTAGTTAAAACGCCCATCAGTCTACCAGCACCGGGGCATAGCTTTCGCTTCTGGGCAGGCCGTATTTATCCAGCGCGTCCAGGAACGGGTCCGGGTCAAACTCTTCCACGGTGTACACGCCGGGTTTGTTCCATTTGCCGGTCAGCAGCATCATTGCTCCGCACATAGCAGGTACGCCGGTGGTGTAGCTTACTGCCTGGCTGCCGACTTCTTTGTAGCATTCTTCGTGGTCGCACACGTTGTAAATATAGTAGGTTTTATCTTTGCCGTCTTTTTTGCCGGTAAAAATGCAGCCGATATTGGTTTTGCCCTTAGTACGCGGGCCAAGGCTTGCCGGGTCGGGCAGCAGGGCTTTCAAAAATTTAATCGGCACAATTTCGTGCCCTTCAAACATTACCGGCGTGGTAGAAAGCATGCCTACGTTTTCCAGGCAGCGCATATGGTCAAGGTAGCTCTGCCCAAAGGTCATAAAGAAGCGGATGCGTTTTACTTCGGGAATGTTCAGCGCCAGGCTTTCAATTTCTTCGTGGTGCAGAAGGTACATATCCTTATGCCCAACCTGGTCAAAATCATATTCGCGCTTAATGCTCATAGCAGGAATTTCTACCCATTTGCCGTTTTCCCAATAGCTGCCGGGGGCAGATACTTCGCGCAGGTTAACCTCGGGGTTGAAGTTGGTGGCGAAGGCATAACCGTGGTCGCCGCCGTTGCAGTCCAAAATATCAATAGTATCGATGGTGTCGAACTCGTGTTTTTTGGCATAAGCGCAGTAAGCCTGCGTTACGCCCGGGTCAAAGCCGCAGCCCAACAGCGCGGTAAGGCCCGCTTCTTCAAATTTTTTGCGGTATGCCCATTGCCAGCTGTAATCAAAATAAGCGCTGAAGCCTGCTTCTTTGCAGCGTTTTTCGTAAACGGCGCGCCATTCGGGGTCGTCGGTGTTTTCCGGTTCGTAGTTGGCGGTATCCATATAATTTACGCCGCAGGCTAGGCATGCATCCATAACCGTTAAATCCTGGTACGGCA